>Ga0247841_10002483_pt1 | contig 36728 bp, 28 predicted proteins | sample LaCruzMarch2015__2_FD_192410 | JGI IMG/M metagenome (GOLD analysis project Ga0247841, IMG submission 192410) | Freshwater microbial communities from meromictic Lake La Cruz, Castile-La Mancha, Spain - LaCruzMarch2015_18m | ecosystem: Environmental > Aquatic > Freshwater > Lake | place: Spain... | reverse complement strand
GTAATGTCTGGAGTTTTCGTACAACCGAAGAACCTCCAGGCCAACCTCCTTATGCACCATCTGATCCACAGCCTGCAAATAATGCGATGAGTATTCCTCAGGATCTGGAGTTAGGATGGATGGGGCGCGGTGATCCTGATGGGGATTTTGATCATTGGACGATAGGATTTGGGACAGATCCAACTCCAATCGAAAGGCAAGCCAGTTATGACTATCCCTTTAATCCGGGCCATTTGGATGCTGGAACAACCTATTACTGGCAAGTTTGGCATTACGATCGAACCGGGCATTGCACACCTGGAGAGGTTTGGAGATTCACAACAGCTGGTCAAGGAGACAACAGACCACCTAATCAACCTTACAATCCTCAACCGACAGATGGAGCAACGGAAGTACCAGTGAATGTTGACCTCAGATGGTCGGTTAACGACCCGGATGGTGATGAGGTTTGGTGTTCCATCGGGTGGAGCACGAATGAAAATGATATTCGAGAGATTCCAGCCAATGTTGACCCACCCTACACTTTGCGGGATTTACAGACAGGAACTCGCTATTATTGGCGGATTTGGGTGGAGGATACGCACGGCGCCCGCACTATGGGACCTATTTGGAGATTCACGACTGAAGACTCTCCAAATGGGAACATTCGCCGAGCACATGATGGGGATGAGAATATCCCGGATTATGACGCACAGAATCAACGCGCCGGCATGGCATGGTTAGCAATAACTATTGATGATGCTCCGAACGAAGCAAGGATAGCCGGCATCGAATTCGAGTGGCAGGTAAACCATTCCTGGCATGGCGATCTACACATTTATATTGCCAGTGAGCAAAATGCTTATAATCTTCTCGAGCGAAATCCGAATAACAACAACAGTGGTAATGTTGGGGGTGGCCAGTCAAATCTGTACTTTGCCGGGGAACCCGTAAATCAGACCTTCTTCCTGGTTGCAGAGGATTGGGCTTCGCAAGATACAGGTTATCTTGATTACTTCAGGATCAATATCATCTACAATAATGGTCGCATGATGGAGTGGCAGGTCGGGAAAGAAACGACTCTGGATAAGGGAGGTGAGAGAAGGCATCAACCGCAACCATTCCTGTTGAGAAGTGATGACGCGGGAGATCACTTGAAGATAAATCGGGAACATAATTGAGTTCACATTCTGCAAACGAGTAAGTGCATTAGAAAATTGACAACACATTGATCGTTGAGTGGTCTACCAATGTTGCTTCGGCTGACGTCATCACCACCGATGGACGATTTGTCTCCCACCTTTTCGCAGGAACGATTTCGGCGGGTCACCATCAGTTCAGTTGGAGTCCACGAAGCGCTTCCCCGGGAGTCTATCTGATAAAATTGAGCGTTGGTTCCGAGACGCGTTATAGCAAGATTATCTATCTGAAGTAACCACCAAGGTGAGCCCGAAACATCTGATTGGATTTCTACAACCCCGACCAGACACAGCATCCGGTCGGAGTTGTCGGAGTTTTGTCAATCTGAAAAACCAAGAAATGAGGGTGCCATGAAAACAATGGGAAAAACGATTCTAATCGGCGTGGTCTGTTCTTGGCTCTACGGAATAGCACACGCTGAAAATGCTCCACAATTCGTCTCTACTGCCGGAGTAGGCTCCTATCGAGCATGGGATTGCATTTTCACGGACGGTTCGTTGTGGGTGTTACGCCGTGATGATAACAATAGCCCTTTGATAAGTCGCTACTCGCCGAACCTCGACCTGCTAAGCAGCTTCGGGGGACCTCGATTTGCATTTTCCATCGCAGGTGGCCAAGATTATCTCTGGGTGGCCGACATCTACGGCAATCTTTGGCGTTATAGTTATGATGGTCAACTATTGGAACAGATTGGCTGGTCGCCGGGCTGGGGCGTAGAAGCAGATGAGAGTCATCCGCGGGCCATCAGAAGTGGCATTCAAGGTAGGTTGCTATACACCTGCGCCGCAGAACTCCGGGAATATGACCCCAACGGAAACGTGATGCGTACATTCCCCCATCGCAGCGGCGAGTCCTTCGGTGGAGCAGATACACTGCCTGGAGGCGGAGTAGCCGCCTTGACAAATTGGGGACAATTTGCGAGGTCCAGTTGTTCAACTTCGGCGCTGAACGGATAATAACTTATTCACGCCAGGGAGGCGGGCACGATATTGCCGGATTTAACGCGCAGGGTAATTGGCTGGACTGGATGAGGATTGCGACCGACAAATTCGGCAACATCTACGTCTGCCAGGATTACTTCACAGGCGATAACACTGCAGGGAACATCTACAAGCTGAGTGCTGAAGGCAATCTCATCTGGACGCTTCCGGTCAGAACTCAGCAACAGGGCGCCGGTCAGCCATTCGGAGTCGAAATAGGTTCCGATCTATCAGTCTATGTTCTATTCTGGAAGTGGTCTGATCCACGAGATTATTACATAGGTAAATGGAGACAGGAACAATACCAGGCTCGGCTGACAGGAACTGTAACCACCATCCCAGGCGGTGATCCTGTTGACTTCAGCTCGAAAGTAATCTTGCGTCGGCAAGGCTCTTCATGGGAATACCCGGTGGAGCGCGAGTCTGGTGCTTTCGGGCCGATTGACGTCTATCCAGGTCCAGCTATTGATACTCTGTATGTAGTTTCGCTGGACGAAAATCAGCCGGGCACAAGTGATACAGTGCGTATCGTTAATCTTAGAAATGGAGATGACCAGGCTGTGAGTATCCACTGGCGCGAAAACGACGACGTTGCAGGAGAAACTCAGAGCGCGCCAAATCAATTTGAAATCGCCTCCGTCTGTCCGAATCCGTTCAATTCGACGACGCAAATCAGTTACATTCTCCCTAACCCCTGCTCGATTACCCTGCAAGTTATTGACCTGCAAGGAAGATTGGTAGCTGAATTGGCGAGAGGGGAAATGGCGTCAGGATTATACACCGCTATTTGGCATGCAGGAATTGCTCCAGCCGGAGTTTATCTTTGCAGGCTTCGCACAGAAAACAATTCCCGGCTTGTTCGACTTTTGCTACTGAAATAAAGTATGCTGGATTTGCCGTCGAACCGAGCTGGCTGTCTCGAATTCGAGTCGAACCAAGCCGCGCGCCTGTGATATAAGTGATGCAATCCATTCGGATGGTTTGAATCAGACCTCAAGAAGACGCAGGGTGTCGAGTAACCAAACTATTGCAAGCATGGAGGCAATAGTGACGAGGATCAAGTATCTGCATCGTGCGTTGATTTTGCAGTTTACGAACTGGAGAAGTAATTGAAGACGAATCGTTTTGGAATCGCATGTTTCTCTGGCAAGATGCTGTGTGTTATCTTGCCAGCTCTTTGCGCGGGCATGATGGTTCTGGTTTCTACTAACCTCGCTTTAGCAAACAAGAAGGTCTCGATAGAAGACCAGATCAAAGCCTACTTCCTCGGAGCAAATTGGTTTACCGATGAGCACAAACAATGGGAGGCAAATCGATTCAACTTTGAATATGCCGATATGAATGGAGACAGCATTCCAGAAATCATCGCATCACTCGACTACCTCGGCCTGAATCATGATCGCTTTGTCTTTCAGTCACATCCCTTTAGAATGATACTTGGCGATTCTTCAGCCGAAGGCATTTCGGGTGTCTTTTCCTCCTCAATTGAAGTTCTTGAAACCAGATCTAACGGCTGGCATGACATAAACGCATGGGTGCATTCTGGATATGAAAATGATTATATCAGTATCTTTCGGTGGAATGGGGTCCGGTATGAACAGTTTGGCACAACGGAGAGATCTCCTTGACCTGAATGCACGATAGGAGATTGTTTCTTATGGGATTCGCGGTTGAATGGCCGGCGAGAGAATAGCAGAATGCCTGTCCCCCATCAAAAGTCCGGTCTGCATAAAAACGCCCTCGCGAGTCGCATTCTCGTGAGGGCGTTTTGTTTTCGAGGCGTGGCCACGACACACCCTCAAACTCAACCCACACATTTGCGCCTTGGGCGACGTTCTCGGCGAGCGCCGAGTGGTTTGTCGAGGATTCGCTCCGACGCCACCTATGCGAGAACAATGATTGTGGTTTTGCGTGCGCCATTCCGGGTGTGGACCTGACGCGTCAGTGTGATCTTATTGTCCGAAGCTCAGATCCCGTTTGACTCTACAAAGAGCAACAGATTAATCCTAAACCACGATTTTCACCGGGGGGAATCCGCGACTGTGATCTCATTGATCAAAGCAAAATTCGGAGTCAATCGATTCGCTTCGTTCATTTGACAGACCGGACTGAGCAAAATGAACCGTTTTGACAATCGGGAACGGGTGTGATATATTAGTGGGAGTGCTGCACTTTTGGGGCGCCACACGTTATACTTATCAACCGTCACTTACTGTTCGGATATGTCCTTTCCAGAAAAATCGTAGGGATCCAAATGTCCACACATAAGCGAAAGTTGGCCGCGGTGATGTTCACCGATATCGTGCAACGATTTTTCAAAGATCCTAAGATCGCTTATGCGGTTTGATCCAATAGACTATAATATGCCCCCCGTAATATCGTGAAGAGCCATGGAGTCTGTACGATGTTAAGCCGATTTCGAATCACCGCAATCTTGGTGCTGGTCTGTTTTTCAGCCCGCGCTGAAATCAAACCCGGCCTGAAACCCTACAAGGTCGCTGGAGATCTCAGCAACATCACCAACCTGACCGAATTCGCCGAGGCGGTGAACCACTACGGCAAGCCTCGGTTCGATCTATCGGCAGCTCAGCAGGAACTTCTGTCGCGCAACGCCTTCGTTGTGACGCCGGGTGACGCCGAACAGTTCTTCCAGATCTATGAGAGCGAACATTTCGGTATGCGTCCGCGCGTTCCGAATTTCCTCAGCGCCGACGTCGTTCTCCACCTCTACCATCTGATCTTCGATTTCTCGCTGAAAGGTATCGAGATTGACGCCCTCTACCCGGCATTGCAGGAATTGACCGAGGGGATGCTTGAAGGTTCATTGAAGCAGTACGAGACCATCACCGATTCAACCCTCCACGCCGCCGCGATGAAGAACATCTGCTACTTTGCTGTGCCCGCCAGACTGATGGGAATGGACCCCGGAATTCCGCAGGAGTGCTTCGACATAGTGGACAGCGAGATTGCCAAAATCGAACAGCATCAAAGCAGCGACATTTCAGTCATCACCGGTTTCGGGATCGACTACACCCAATTCATCGTCAGGGGGCACTACACTCACTCACCCGAAACGGAAACTTACTTCAAGATGATGATGTGGTACCAGCAGGCGAGTTTGATATTAGATCCTCTGGAATTAAAGGCTGAACCCTGCCCTCTTCTTCAAGCGACTTTGATGGCAGATATTCTTTATTTAGACGAGGAGGGAGGTGTAAAACTTGGCAATATCGCTGATAAGATCAATTCGATCATCTATTTATATGCTGGCGAAAGCAACAATCTTGATCCACGAGGCTTCTTGGAGGTAGTTCCAAAGCTGGGAACGGCTTACCAGCAACTTTCGATTCTGCTGAAAGGATCTAACGATTCAGGAATGCGTTTCTCCAAGAAATCTGTTGTCCCGGAATTTGTCTATCAGACTCTTCGCCCTCTAAGCGCGCTGCCTCCCGCGAAAATATCCCGTGGCGAGCCGCCTAAATTTGCCTTCTTCAGCCAGAAAGCCTTGATCGACTCAGAAATCATGCAGGCTCTCACCGAATATCCCGAGCGTAAATGGCCCAAAGGTCTTGACGTGATGGCGGTGCTCGGTTCGGACAGGGCAGCGGATATTCTGACGCCTGCCTTCGCGCCTGTTCGTGTCGGTGGCGCTGATGGACCTGCCTGCTCTTTTCTGCGAGTTGACTTGTGAAGTCGATGTGTTTGGCATTGTTCAATCCTCCTGAGTTTGATTGTGATGACTGTTGATGACTTTGTTTAACCGACCTTTTCTTGGTTCGACAGCACTGTACATCGGCGGATACCGAGATGGACCCAATGGCAGTTTCGGAGCTGATGGCATCACTTGAAGATCAAGGACAGGAGGTAGGGAAACTGCTTTGCTGGGCTCACAGCCACGCCGATATGTCGGTGTTCTGGTCGGGGCAGGATAACAGTTGCATCGCCGGTCTTGCGAACGGACGATACATGCTGTCACTCGTAGTCAACAAGAAGCGTGACTCAATGGCGCGCTTGGATATGTTTCACCCGGCGCACCTCTGCGTGACGGATGTTGCGTGGGAACCTTACTTCCCACTGGACGAATCGGAAGTTATCGCAGCCGAGGCGGAATTTCGCGAGAAGGTGACAGAACAAGGTGTTCTCTCGGCCAGTACCAGCATCGGCTTCAGCACTGAAGAATACGTCGAACAGTTAAAGCAGGCACGCGCAGCAGGCTTGATGGATGACGATGAGCTGGAAGACGAACTTAACTGGCTTCAGCAGGAGGTAGCATGACTACCGACCTTCGATTCCTTCGCCAGTTGGATGCGGTCAATATGGCGAAGCTTGCGAACCTGCAAGTAACGTTGATCGGTGCTGGATCTATCGGAAGTACGACGGCGCTTTGGTTGTCCAAGATGGGCTTGCAGCATCTTCGGATCTTTGACGCCGATACCGTTGAGCAACACAACTGGTCGAACCAGATGTTTCGAGCGACCGATATCGGCAAATTCAAGGTTGAAGCCCTTGCAGAAGTCCTCAAAGAGCTTGCGGAAGTCGAAGTCGAGGCACATATTGAAGACTACGTTGATCAGCCGCTTACTGAAGTGGTTATCAGTGGCGTTGATTCAATGGCGTCACGGAAGGCAATCTGGAAGTCAGTCAGATCGAACCCAGACGTGAAGCTCTATCTGGACGCGCGGATGGGACTGGAAACTCTGGTCGTGTACGCAGTCCACCCGCAGATTAGGGAAGAGCGTCAGGCCTATGTCAAGAGCCTCTACAGCGACGAATCAGCTACTCAGGAACCTTGTACAGCGCGAACCATCTGCTACACGCCGTTGATGGCTTCCAGTATTCTGTGCTCGATGGTTAAGCGGTTCGTAAATGGGGAGCAGATACCGAAGTCGGTGATCTTGGATCTGGTGACGTGGACGATGATAGGGTAGGAAAATAAGACAGCCTGAAAGGCGGGGCTGTCTTTTATCTCTACAACCGCCCCCCCCCCGCACTTTTCGCCCGCCGTTTACATTTGGCTCCAAGGCAGTTAATCTCAGGAGCCTAAGATAGAAAACTAACCTTTTGCGTCAGGTAATTTACTTGCCATAAGGGGATATTGTAAAGTACTCTGGTTGCGTAATTTTAACAGAGAGAAAGTCACATGGGGATAGTTGAACGCTTCCGTTCGGGAAGACGGGTAAGGAAGGCGGTCAAACGGGTATTCAGTGAGAATGACCCAGCCGGAGTTGAGGAGTTGCTGAAGGAATTCCCAAATGACTACCGTCGAGTTGCAGACCGCGCTAGAAAAGATCAAGATTATTACCCAATGAAGGTAATCTTGCTTGCAATTGGAATAGCTCGAGCCGAGAGATTCCATCAGAAAGAGGACAGTCAGAGTCCATTGGGAGCGGTCGAGTTGCTCAGAACCCTCATCGATAATACCATCCACAAACTCGAAATTGCTGAAAATGATGAAGGATGGTGTAATCTTAGAGAAGCAGCACTGCGTGATCTCTGGAATTATCTCATTTTCAAGCGCGAATACGATCTACAGGGGAAAATACGCCGACGCCTTACAACGAGGCAAGTTATTTGGATAGCGCCGAAAGTCGATGAAGCGGATTATTTGGATTTTCTTAAAAGCCTCCATTCCAACCGAGAACTTAATTACATAGCACTACAAAAAACCACAGAACATATTCCAGACTTCATCCAAGATGTCGCACTCGGTACAAGACCGACCGGTCTGATACTGGATAATGCTCTTGGTGCAGCCTCGATACTCTGGAAGTTTAACTGTATTGACATCTACGAAGAAGCCCAACATAAGCAAAGCCGTGAATGGGCATTCATGTCGTACGAAGAAAAACAATCTTATTTTGATTTGATACGTCTCAAACAAACTAATATCGACACCCTTGTATTGATTGTGACTATGATTGCGATCGTTGAACCTGAGATGATCAGGAAGTCCGTGCTTTTAAATCACATTGCCGCGTCACTCCCTGATTGGATAGCGATGGCACTTCCTGATAAATCTCGACTATTGGGATCGACAAAGTCTCGAGTTTCTCGGACTGCCCGCTTGCTTGCCAGATTTCCCAGTACAGACTGGATTGAATTTCTCCACCAAGCATGGATTTATATGGATGATCTCGTGAGACGCGAGCACCAAAGCGATCAGTTTGTCGAAGATTCGCAAATCCTCATTGCAGCAGACTCGATTGCTTTCGCATTGGGTATCTGCGCCTCTCTCGATAAGAACATGCGGTACCTTGAAAATGAGACATCTGAGTTGAAGAAACACCGCAAAAATCTCCAAAAGTTAATTAATAACCATGGGAGTCTCAGAGAAAAACATAACCTCCTTATTGAACAATATAATCAAGGGATGCCTGTTGTCGAACAGATCAAAATTTTAAAGGTAAAAATAAGTGAGAGCCAAGAAACAATTGATGATCAACATAGAGCACTACGTGAGAAGGAAACTCCAGTAGCTCTTCTACTGCGAGCTGTTACAGACGCACAATCATACCCAAAAGATGTGCGCCAAAGTGCGGCACTTGGGTTGAATACAATCTTTAAGGCTTCTGTTTTAGAGAAAACTGCTCAGATTCTAGTCAGGAAGGCACTCTATTCCGCGCTGGGCAAGGAATTCGATGAGACTCTGGTTAGAAATCGCATTCTTGCTGTCCTGCCAGATAATGACAAACGGGTACCAGATTTGCTTGCTGCAGCAGAGCAATATGCTGCTACCTACGATAGGGATGAGCTTACCTATACGATTAATCGACTCGCCCCCGAATTTCAGTCACTTGTCGAAGAGATTATCGCCGGAGTCGAGAAGTCAAAGGAATCGAGTGGACGAGATGAATTTCAAGAGCGAGTTGTTAGACTGCTTCCTGATGAAATGTTGCTTGAATTCGTTGAGGAGTTGCGTTCTGGATTGCGCTGGATGGTCGAATTAGTTGAAGGACAATCTGACATTGATCGAACCCTCGAGGATAACCTAATCCCGATCGCAGTTTATATCAGGAAGGAACTCCAGGGAATGATGGATTTTATGAGCAAGTATCCTCTTCGGCTCATGACTCTTGACCGACATAAAAACATACTTGGTTTCTATTCATGTGAAAAAGTGAGTCTCGAATACTGGACACGGTACTCACCGCCATCCTGGTTTCGAGGAGCTAACCCAGCAGAGGTTGGGGAGGTACATAAACGGTATATCAATCTCGATGACCGTTCCCGTCCAAATGCGATGGGCATCTATTACCGGTTATTTGAACATCCGTTGCTTGCGCTCCCTGTGATATATCATGAGTTTTTGCACTATGGAGGAACTAAGGGGGATCCGGAGCAGGGTATCCCAAATGAGATGGAAGTGAAATTACGCGAAATACTATACGCCCGTCATCTGATGACTCGATTAGCTCCTGCGCGGGATGAGGATCTTCATAAATTTGAAGATATCCTCGCTGACGTTATTGAAAGAAACCGCATCATCGGTCTTGCTCACATGCTTCTCGTTCAGTTTGATGATGATGAGACTTTTGATTCAATTAACCGCGAGATCGAAAACACTTATGGCCCTGGTCTCGACGAGGATACTGCAATTACTAAGGTCAAAGAAGTAATTAATAAGCAGAACAATCAAATTTACCTTCTCAATATGACTGATGAACAAAAGAGAGCGTGGTGTCCCGAGATAGACTGGCCAAGTCTCAATACTCCTGAAACTCAACCTCTAACAGATCGGTTTCGTGAGATACTTCTAGCCTCATACATGCAAGATCCCCGTCTCAATCACGAACAACGAGATCATGTGTTGGCTGAGCAAGTCAGTCGTACATTCATTACTGAGTGGATAGAATACCAGAGACGCCGAGGTGCACTTACCAGATTCACTGCGCGTTTCAAGAGCGGGCAGCTTGACGTCAAACTGATACAATGTATAATTAACCATTTCCATCTGGAGAGTGTGCCTCTGGATCTAGTTCGATTAATTCACGATATGTTCATTGGAATAAATCCTGAGGATAGGGAGAGCTGAATCCCGTAAAGTATCTGGGAATCGATTCGCCTGAATCCCGAAATCAAACTCTACATCGACGCACGAGTGGGTCTGGAGACTCTGGTCGTCCAGGGTCCCCCATCACACGAGGAACGCTAGGCTTGTGTGAAGCCTTTGTACGACGACTCCAGGGCACTTCAGGAGCCTTGTACAGCCCGCACAATAGCCTACACACCCTTAATGGCATCCAGTGTTGTGTGTGCGCTTGTGAAGCGTTGTATCAATGGGGAAGCGCAACCGAAGCAGGTGATCCTTGATCTGGTTACATGGATGATGATCGGTTAAGTACTAACAACTCGCACCTGCGGGCTGTTTTTATTCAATAAGGTACTTGCAAAGTAAAAGTAACCGCTCTATCTTGAATAAACCCTTCTGGAGGACAATCCCTTGACCGCCAAGCCTTCTACCTTGAAGTCAGTTGCACTAACCGAAATCGACCCGAATCCTTACCAGCCCCGTACATCTTTCGACGAAGCCGAACTTTCCGAACTTGCAGCATCTATACAAGTCAGTGGACTTATTCAACCTATCCAACTTACCCAACGTGGCGATCGCTACGCACTTGTTGCAGGACAGAGAAGATTAGAAGCTGTTCGCAAATTGGGACTCTCTGAGATCCAATCAATAGTTCTGAAACTTACTGACGAAGAGTTACTTCAACACTCACTCATAGAGAACTTACAGCGCGAAGATCTGAACCCCATTGATGAAGCTAACTCGATTGTAAAGTTGATGGACATTACGGGGATGGACATCGAAGCAATCGCGCTTCAGATCGGCAAGTCCAAGACCTATGTTTATGACCGCCAGAAGATTCAGGAAATGACAGAAGGAATGCGGGAGGCTGTCAAGAGCGGCCAACTTGGCTTGCGTAAGGCGCTGACGATGATGAAGCTTGAGAAGGAAACACAGAGGGACAAACTTCTTCAGAAGGCTCTGGGCTACACTGACGACAAGCTCAGCAAGATCGTTGCAAACAAACTTAATCGCAAACCACGAAGTAAAGAAGGTGGACCCAGAGTACCATTTGCCACACCGCCTTCATTGAAAGGTTTCGCAGAAACGGCAGGTAGATTAGTGAAGTTGGGCAAAGAGAAGGTAACGTTCACATACAAGAGCAAGGACGAACTTATTCCACTTCTGGAACAAGTGATCGCAGCTCTCAAAAGTGAAACTGAATGATGGTATATCTTATTGCCATACCTTAAGATTCGAGGAATTCCGCAGTGCGGAAACCGCAGTGAAAATCGAGCTGATTGATGAAGGACGAGTAACTGGTGTTGCAGAAGATGGTTTCAATAGCAATATCTTGGCGGTCCCTGAAATAGAAAACGCGGGCGGCGATAAAGGTTTGGATTGATCAAAGCATCTCTCAAAGTAACTAAAGATGCACATCGTATCAAGCATTTCATGCTGGATGACATTTTGGCCAAAGACAGGCCGAAGATTATTCTGACTTGCTTTGTATGGGACAGAAGCCAGGATACTCGAACCAGCTCAATCTGAGAACAGCTACGGATTTAATCTGGTGTAGATTGACAAGACGGATTCAAACAAAAGTTCAATTAGATAGCCATAGTCCGCAGACTTAATTCTGGGGATAGTAAGTGGCATTTTCACAAACGAGAGTTCAACTTCATCGACGGGGAGTCATAATGAACTGGAAAGACGCTAAAGTAACCATCTCGGGCGTGGATGGGTTTATCGGCTCACAAATTGCGCGTGAGCTTCTTGGACGCGGGGCGCAGGTGAGTGGGATACTCCATTATCCAAATGAGGCAGGAAAATCGGGATTGGCAATTTGGGGAATTGAGAATAGCGTAAAGCTATATGCAGGCGATATCGCAAATAGGGATTTTTTAGAGTCTACCCTAACGGATATAAATCCTACATGGATATTCCATTTGGCCGCGCAGTCAATAGTTACAAACGCACAGCTCGACCCTTACCGTACGTTTGAAACGAACATAAAGGGAACCTATAATCTCTTGTATTTGGCCTCAACTTTGTTAGACGTTCAAGGGATTATAATAGCATCGAGCGACAAGGCTTACGGTAAGAATCCAATATTGCCTTATACTGAAAATATGTCCTTAAAAGGTGGATCAGCATATGATACATCCAAAGCATGCGCTGATCTAATCTCCTCTAATTATTCAGTGCAGTTCGATTTGCCATTATGTATCACTCGGTGTGCTAACGTCTATGGTCCCGGTGATTTACATTTCAGTAGAATTGTACCCGATACAATTAGATCTGTAATCAATGGAACACGCCCAATTATAAAGGGGCACGGTCTTCATGAAAGGGATTTCATATATATTGATGATGCCGTGTCAGGTTACCTGGGACTTGCTGAATATCTTGAACAAAATAGAGTTAAAGGGGAAGCATTTAATTTCGGGACAGGCAACGGGATCAAGATAATTGAGCTTGTCAAAATGATTATTGATATTAGTAATTCGAATATAAAGGAAGCTACTATCCTTGGCAGAGATAATATTGCAGAAATAATGAAGCAAAGTGTCGATGCAACCAAAGCACATGAATATTTGGGCTGGAAGCCCAGGTATTCACTCCGCGAAGGTTTAAAACTATCGATCGATTGGTATCGTGATTACTTTTTTAACAGGAGTCAAAGTGAAAAACATCTATAATCAAACACCGATTGGCTGGAAGCGTTTTAATAGCCTGACATACAGAATCTTAGATTGGATTATCCTCCTTCTTGGCTTGTTATGTTGTGTTATAATTTGTAAAATCACTATAAATAATAACCCTGCATTTTTGGCATGGTCCATAGTTCTATGCTTTTACTTCCTATTCTATCGAAGGTTGGTTCAAGTCATCTTCTGGTCATGGGATACGTTCCGTTTTTTACAGCATCACAATTCTACTGAAGAAAGAGGAGAAAAAACATCCAAATGTGTTAATCCGGACAATCTTCCTATGTTCCATATCCTCATTGCTTCCTACAAGGCCTGTGAAAGCATTATACCGGTTATTAAGGCGGTTGCAAACCAAGACTATCCCAGCGATCACTTTCATGCCTGGATTATTACGGAGCATGCGGAACAACTTAAGAATACAGAACAAGTAAAGAGATTTACGCAAAGAGCTTTGAATTTCAGCGATGATAATAATATGGATGAAAGTTCATTATTCCTCTTCTGGCGTTGTATAAGTCGGGAAACACACTCCTTGGAAACATGGATTGAACAATTAACCAAAGGCAGTTTGCAAGGTTATCTGAAGTATCCGGCAAGTTGGTCAATGATGGTGCAAGATCTATTTACTTTCCTTCTTAATGTCCCGGATAGATCGGAAATCAGTTTAATAAAAATGTTACACCCACTTGGGCTTCATAACAATGAGGTCAAATTAATCGAACACGAACTGCGTGTGATCCACAATACGATGAAAACAATTAGTGACGACTTTGAGCGCCTTCTAGGATCACCTAATATAATCAGACGGGACGATATTGCATTTCTGCTCATTAGTAAGGCTATAAAGAAAATAGCGATAAAAAATATGGGAAAAGAGTTACGCCAACGCTTGGCAGATACACAAGCGAGGGTCTGGTTTCCAGACCGTGATTTGATTGAAAAAACAGTCGTAAGAATAGTTCTTTCTACTCAGGATATTGTTCAACAAACTATTGCAGACTTACCTGACATGAACATTCATCATCTCGATCCTCTCAATCGTGGTTACAAGCCGGGAGCCCTTAATACTGCGTACCATCATATCAAGGCTCAAGGATTATCAGCTGACGCGGGGAGCACTTACTATGTAATCATTGATTCAGACTCGCTCCTGCCCTCACATGCCCTCAAGACGATTGCCCAAGAAGTGAGCTGTAATGATCAAACCAATGCAATTCTACAAATGGCTTCAATTCCGACAGCCAACTACTTTAGCGAGGGATGGTTCTCCAAGTTCATATCTTTCGCTGACGCTATTGGCGCTGTTGGAAAATGGGCTCGTAGCACTCGAAGACAACTCAAGCCCGATCTTCATGCTGGATCAGGCGTCGTGGTTCCTGCAACACTTCTTGACTTCCTTGCAGCCAATGTTGGAGGGCCTTGGGATATTACTACTTTAACGGAAGACGCACGTCTAATCATCGGTCAGTATGGTATGATGAATGGTGTCAGTAATAAAACAAAGATGGCTCCAGTCTATTTGCTGGAAGCTGTGCCGGGAGAAGAAGGTTTTTGGGGTACATATAAAACTTTTTGGAACCAACGGCGTCGCTGGACGGTAGGTGGTTATGACGAGTTCTATTATATGCTTCGATCTCCGAGATGGTTACTGCACAGTATATTTAATTTTTCGGCGCCAGGATGGGAGGTTTCTAAGCCCGGCGTTTGGCAGAGGCTAAGAATTAGAATACGACAATTACACCGGATTTATCTTTGGTTATGGGACCACTTCATGTGGGGAATTGGTGGATTTGTTGTTCTGACTCATTGGTTGTTTATTTCAATGTTGGTCGTCTCACCGAGTGCTGCGATTCGTTGGATCGGCTTTGCAGCCTTGATCACAGCGCCCCTGATATTTATTAGTACCTCGGGCCGCGAATTGTCTTGTTTCATACCGGGCGGTATATCCAAGCGCAGAATGTGTTTGCTATATTTACAGTCCTTCTTTGCGACTTGGATTTACTGCCTTCCGGTAGTTGTTACTCAAATTGCCTGTATCTTTGGGCTTCGCGGCAGGATCATTGAGTGGAAACCAACGCGAAAACCGCGTTACCAATTCAACATAGATTCAAAATTGGAGGAATCATGAATCAATTATTATTATCTACAATTGTAGGTTATTGTTCATCTCTGTTCGCGTCTATTTCATACATGCTGATCCTGAAATATCTTAAGAAGAAGAAAACTATCTATACTCATATTATTAATACAATAATATGTGGTTCGGTGATTGCGGGTATCATTTATGCAATAACGCCCAGAATTCCGACTGCGGATCGAGTTTTTTCTGACTTCAATTCTGGTTTTCCACTAACGGCCAATAATGTTCAGTGGGGAGTATTCAACGATTGTCCATACAATGGAAATTCCAACATTACTCCATTTATCTTGACTTCTGCGGGCAATTCCGGAGACTGCTATTTAGTTTTAGACTACTATCTTGGCGAAAAAAGCATTACTCGACCGTATTGTGGAGTATTTGCAGGTTTTGCCCCCAAACCTGCTGATCCCAGGGATGCGTCAGAGTATAATGGGATCAAGATTGAGATATGGCATGAAGACAATACGCCAATTCCGAAAGGAGTACATATATACATTCAAATCTCTCCATATAGGATGATTTCAGAATATGATGGTTATCATCAGTATGAATTGACCGAGAACGCAAAAAGCCTGAATAGTCTGATTGTAACAATTCCCTTCGCTGATTTTACTCAACCTCCTGAGCGGGCGGGGCAAAAGGTACCACTTACTAAGGATCTTCAAAAGGCTATCTATCAAATTGCCATCGTTATTCAGGGCGAAAAGAGTCAGATTTCTACAGGGAGAGTTTTGATTGATAATATTGAATTTTATAAATAGAATGGATGACTTCAATGCATCTTATCAGTCATTTTGGCTCCGCATTCTGTGTCGGGAGTTTATTATCACCCTATAGTACGAAGTTCGGAACATTTTCACGTTTCAGTTTTCCCGCCATTGTTGCAACCGGCGCCTTGTTACCGGATATTGATGGGATATCGGTTCTTTTTAACCATAGAGTTTATTATGGTACATATTGGTACTCACATCACGGAGCGGTTCATTCGTTATCGGGAATTCTATTTTTGTCTATCACATTTGCGTTAGTAATTTCAGTTCTTTCAACAAGGTCTCTACAGTTTCAATTAAGGCGCTTAGGCATAATCATAGCATCTCTCTATTTGGGTAGTATTATTCATTTGATAGAAGATATTCCATGCCCGCCGGGACCTTGGGGAGGATTGATGCTTTTTTGGCCGCTATCCTGCCATCGGTTTGGTGGCTGGAGTCATATATGGTGGGTTAATGAGTATCTCATTGCGGTTTCTTTTTTTGGTGCGTTGAGTATATTTGTGATTATGTTAATATTCAGATATTATTCGTCAATATATTTAAAGAGATTGGAATGGGCATTAATTCCTTTAAGTCTGTTAATTTTATTATTAGTAGCTAAATATGTCATCGTTTCAAGGTACGTTAACCCTGTACAGTGGAAGACATATCAAATATCTCTTCTCACCGAACCACCTTATAACTTTATCAAATTCTGGAACGATAAAATCCAATGCATTTGGGTAAAGGAATTCCTATGAGTTATGTACAAAAGAGAAGAATTCAATTTGATGCTGTGTTCGTTATTGCATTTATCCTTTTTATCTTATGGATATTGCTGGCATTAGCATGGTGTAAACGCTACAATGTGGGGCCTTTACTGTGGTTTTGTGATATTGCTCTTCTAATGACTGCTATTGGTTTATTTTTACGAAGCGGATTGATTCTAACTGCGCAGTTGACAGCCTTATTGATTTTCCATTTTGGATGGAATTTAGATTTTGGGCTCTATCTATTTTGGGGCCATTCCCTCATCGGTTCTACCGCATACATGTTCTATCATGATCTGACACTGTACGAAAAGTGTCTTTCATTCTTTAGCCATGTCTTCGTCATTCCTGCTGCATTTTATGGTATTATTATCCTCGGCGTTTCGAGAAAAGCATGGATATTCCAGTGGGGTCAGACATTAGTGCTCTTCCTTTTGACTTACTTAATTACTCGGCCGGAAGAGAATATCAACTGGATGTTTGGTAACGAACTCTTAAGCATAAAACCCGACATGATTACTCCCATCCTGTATTACGTTCTAATGATAGTAATCCCCCCAGTATTCGTATATTGGCCTACAAATATACTAATTTGTACTTATTTTAATCCAAGCAAAGATGAAAAATACTTGAGCTCGTCTGAATATCCATTTTCACAGGACGGAACATTTAGTGAAGAGGCGGGCGGTCGCTCATCTCGAGTTGAAATAACTACTACTATTGTCGTAACAATTTTAGCGATTCTCATTTCATTCATTGTTTCTCAAAAAGCAGATAAGAAATGTGTTGTAGATACTACGTTCTTTCAAGTGGGAGCTAATTGCGGAGCGCCGCTTGAAACAATGCCTTTGTCAATGATAAAGACTCGAGTCGATGATATCACATTTGGTGAACGTGAGTACATAAGTAAAGTACCTTTATTAACTTGGAATTCTAAAGAACTTCCAAAACAATGGTCAGGGTACGATCAGAAATTGCATATTCATACTAAAGCTTTGTTGAACGAGTTGAATATTGATAGTATTCCGGCCGCCCCGCAAGAGGTCATGTTGAGGGGAAAGCGAGTCGTGCTAGGAAGTATAGTTTGGGCATTTGTTGCATCTGACAGTTTCTACATTCAAAAGAAATGCGACCTAAATAGCAATAATGAAATGTTTGATGTTCCTTGCGCTATTGGTGGTCATGGTGTTTCAGAATACGTCAGCCCATTAACCGGGAAAGTGTATATTTCTACCTCAACTAACGAAGTGTATGGTTGTGGGATAGGATCAATTTATGCCCTTTGTATAGTTGAAGTTTACGATAATGTAATTGTGTCAAGATCTCCGTATTACCTCGTGAAAAGAACGGGAATACGCTGTCCGGAAGATGTTTGGTTCATTTCAAAAAATGGTGAAATGTTGCCATTATTATCTAATCCGGCCGATCCATTACACGGGCAAGTCGCATTTCAATCGACTCCAACTTTGTTGTTGGAAAACACCGATGTATATTTATGTAATTACAATGGATATGAAATGCGAAACCTTACATACAAAAACAATAAATTCGATGGATTTGTCGCATTAAATAGTAGAGCATCGGAAGGAAACGGTTGGATTGATACTAATACACTTCGTTATTATACAGAAATACAGGGCGAGTTCATTGCGGTTAACCTTAACTTAAAAAGATGAAATTGCACTGTGTCAGATGACCAACTAATAATGGTCTGTAATTAGGTTCATCCGGTTTTCGCGTACTTGATTGATTGGGCGGTTTGATGTTCCGACGGATTGAGCGTATCTTTCCCTCCAAACGGAGGAGCCTGCACGTTGTCGTCAACGTGACCTGATCCCATTCTTTGGTCCAGTTGTAAAGTGGTACTTCGTGTAGCTTTTCCTTACCCAGCGCGCCGGGTAAGGAAAAAATCGCCGCCTTCTGAGACTGCTTCCAGCGCTGGTGGACTAACCCCAGTGAACTGTGCGGACGAACTTTATTATAATGCTCGCGCCAGCCATCCAGCAACACCTGCGCCTCATATAGCGTGTCGAACCCCTCCAGATTCAGAAACCCTCACTTCGCCAGATGCGAGCCACACTTATGGTTCACACACCAGTCTTATATTCATAGCATCGTCGATCTCGATGCTGTTAACGCCCGGCAAGCAAGACGTTCCGTTACACCAAGCGCTTCGCATACATGCTCCACTGCTTGGCGTTGCTTGACCGGGCTTAGAAGTTTCCCCGGGAGACCTCTTCCAAAGCCGCATTCTTTCCGGACTGAATCGCTTCCTAGGCATTCCGACTCCCTTCCGACTCCCTTGGTTAACCTGATCCCTTCTACCACTTTCATACTGGATCAGTTCCTGGGGGCCTGGTCACTTAATTCTCATTTAATTCTGGATGAGTGAATTGATAGTGTCAATCTCGTTGCAGGATAACAGGTTAATCTGTTTTTCGGATTTTTCGGTCAAAGCCTTGACTTGGTTTCCTAAGAGGTTTAACTTGCCACTGTCGTTAGAACAATGACACGGCGCGCGTCAGGTTTAAGAGACCTCGGATCTCCGAGCCTCCGATTCAGAGGTTGGCGCAAACTCAGCATTCTTGATGAAATCTAATCTCCTTCTGTCTCGCTTCATTGGAGGCGAGCGGGCGGCGTCAGCCTGGGACTGATACCGTTTTAGCAACACGACCCAATCCATCTGAAGGCGATCCATTTGAAGATTGACTCTGCAACCGACCAATGCACTTCTCGCCCCCACCCTACACTGTTTGATTCAAGCAGTATCATACGGTTTGAACGTAACGAGGCTTTTAACGCCAATCGATTTCGTGCGCGCCTCGATGGGACGTTTTATTTTGGGCGGAATCGGCGCGGTTATGCGGATGGCGAGATTCAGAGACACGAGATTACGAGAATAGAGGAGCACACCTATCTTCTAAAGCTGCTTGTGGATACGCGCAATTCAGCATTTGAGTTACTGAAGACTACTCTTGCAAGCACGCAAGTGCTGCAACAGCATTCCGTCTTCCATTAGATCAAGACCAACTTCAATCATCTCGAGACCTTTATGAATCACCTAAATACAGTAAGGTTATCCCTAGTATTTAGCCTATTGATTTCCAGTCTGACCTTCGCGCCATCATTTGCCGACACCACTTGGGTCTCCGGCGCGGTTTCAGGCGAATGGACGCGGGACGGGAATCCTTACATCGTTGTTGACTCGACTTGGGTGCCGCGAGTGAATCGTTTGGATGTGCTTGAGGCGGTTGAAGTTTACTTCACAGAAAATCAAGGTTTGTACGTATTTGGCACTTTAAGTATCAACGGTACCGAGGACGATTCTGTTCGTATCCGTGTAGTAGAAGGAGTCGAATCATGGGACGGAATCCATTTCGCAAACGGCTTGCGCGTAGATTTCAATTACTTGTCTCTTATATGCCCTGATAGTGTTTTCTTTCCGGGCGAAAACTGCGCATTGACATTTAATAATTCTCTAGTTTACACGGGAGGTATAACAATATCAAGCATACCAGTGATCAATAATAGATTGACATTTAATAATACTTTTATGAGAAGTTACAGTGACCTAGTGCTTTTAGGCGGATCAGTAGAAGCCTCGCGAAGCGTATTTTATTTTGAGCCAAGGAACAGAGAACTCGACAATGGATTTTGGACAGAAGGCGCCAGTATGTGGTTCAGGAATTGCGAGGTGACGGGTTCCTTCAGGCGAATAGGTGGGACTCAAGTCGTAGATAGTTGTCGTTTTTACCATATACCTGAAAGCCATAAGATATATGTCGTTGCAGGTGGGTGGAACGCTAGAGTTACTAACACATATGTCGAAGGCGATTTATCAATAAGTGGTCCTGATGGCTCGGTTAGTGCGGTCGATAATTGCCTGGTATTGGGTGGACTAAGCGCAGCGGGTAATGTGCTTATAACCAATACCGAAGTTAGGGGACATTTAACCACTTACGTAGGAAATGCTGATACCACTACTGTTCGGAATTGTGTCATCTCTGCTGCATTTGCCTTTGAAGCTGACTTTGATTCCAATTTGGTTATTGTCGATAGCTGCGTAATCTGGCCGGGCGAAAACTACCTTGGCGGCACAGTCTCGGCATGGGGTCATAATAACTACACATCGAATTTAAGAATAACGAATTCCTACTTGCTATTAATGCGATTGCAGTTTTTAGATAATAATGTGAATACGACTTTTGATCACAATCTGTTCACAATGGATTCGGTCGTTTCATATCATGACTATCCAATTGCGGCTAACCTTAGATTTACAAATAACATATTCGCGACTTACTATCCGTTAGTGAAACTTTTTAGATTCAACGAGATATTAGGACCTCCCTTCTTCCAATACAATTGCCTTTATGGTTTCGATCATTATGCGGAAGTTCACCGAAACGATGGAATTATTGAAGCCCCTGATACAACAAATATTGTTGCTGATCCTTTGTTAAATCGTGACGGATTCCTCCCGTTCCTAACCGCGAATTCGCCATGTATTGATCGCGGCGATCCAGAAGCGCTGCCCGATGCTGACGATACACGCAGCGATATCGGCCCGCGCTATTTCAATCAGCGGCTTGAGATTATCAAACATGATGAATTCGCTAATCCCGCTACTCCGATCATCCTTGAAGCTTATCCTAATCCATTTAACAGTATTTTGAACATTTCTGTCCGTTCAACGCGAAATATTCCAATCGCACTTAGTATATACGACACTAATGGCCGCTTGGTTGTTGAGTTTCCAGAGCTCATTCAAAGTAATCTCATTAATCTTGATCTGAATTCACTTCCCACAGGAGGTTACTGGATCAAGGCGTGCGACAATACAAATACAAAACTCACAAGAGTCAATTGTATAAAATGAAGTGAATGGAACAACAAATCCAAACCAACGGAGAAGGGATGAAAGCACTATCTGTTCGAGTAATTGGTTTCCTGATCCTCGTTCTTGGATTAGGAATGCAGGCGGCAATGGCAGTCGACCTGTATCCAGCGGACGTAATAAATGGGTACACATTTCAGAATGATACCTACTATTATCTACGCGGGAATAACGCAAATTTCGAAGTGAATGGATTCTTCGAGGTTCAAGAGGGAGCCACGGTTAATTTCAAGCACCCACTTGACAACCTTTACCACACAATGGTTGTTCAGAACCTTGACGAAGGGGAAAATGCGACAATTGGTTCTGCTAACGGCGACGAGGTTCAATTCATCAACTGCAGGAACTTCCAAATTATCGGAGAAAAGGTCTATATCGCCAAGACTCACTTCGAATCTTATGGAACTTCAGCGAGCGATTTAGTCTATCTGGCGGACTGTCCGCAAATCTTCATCACGAATGGATGTGAATTCATTCAAGCCGATGATTATTATGCTTTGGTCATCAACGGCGGTGGGACTGATTTAGAATTCCTGGCTGAGCCTTGGGCGATTCGAATCTTAAATACCACAATTCAGTCCGTTTTGGGAGGCGGTATCCGGATTTATGGTACCGAAGAAACAACGACGCTGAAGGTTGAAGATAATTACATCTTTACATTGGAGAATGGAATCATTCTCGAAGATGGGTTGACCAACACTAACGATGGTTGGGATGGAGACGCCAACCTATTTAAGTATCCAATGATCATATCCCGTAACAACATTCGAGGCAATAGCGTTTCTGCTGACATCGACTTTGCCGGGATAAATATAGACGATACGCCATTTACTTCTATCTTGATCTGTAACAACAATGTCTATAATTTCCCGACAGGAATCCTTTCCAGGAGACTAGATGGAGGCAACAACGCTTGTCCTCATATCTTCAACAATTCGGTGTTCGATTGCCAAATCGGCATTCGAGTGGACGACATCTTCGATGACGACGCAAGCCAGACTAACGGATTGTGGATTAGAAATAACGTTATTTGGGAAAGCGTATCCACGTGGGGAAGAGGATATGCGGTGTATCTGGAATTTGATGGCGACGCCACGATGAATGATATCGATTTCTACAACAACATCATAGGTGAATCTTCCCAAGGAATACGCATTATTTCAGGCTTGGGAGTCGGAGTATTTGATGGAGACCGCGGCGCGACGGATCTTGTCAAGTACAATGCTTTCAAGAGCAATAACAGCGATTGTGTTTATAACGGCAGCGCAAATGATGGAGCTACGCTTTTGTCGAGCTGTCTCATACACGATGCAGGCGATGATAATCCTTGGATCGAAATGTCTAATGAGAATCCAGGTTCAAACGGTTGGGATTTTCATATTAACATGGATGATGTCGAAGGCAACGACGACTTCAACATGGACTTAGTAAACTCTGCTTACGCAGGGAATATCCATTGGGCAGATCCAGGTTACGATGCGATCGGCAGGGTGATACGCAACCTTAACGGAATGGATCATATACCTGCCAGCTATCCTGACATGGGAATATATGGAGGCCCATACGGCATTCATAATATTAATCTTGCATTCGAGGATCAGGAAGATTGGATTTACTGGAGTGATGATGTTTGCTACTCCGATATGCCCGAAGAATATTATTACTGGATTCCTCCACTTGGCGGATGGGGTGGTGGAGCGCTCAACTTTGGCCCGGGCACTGTGGTTTATTTTGGAGATAATGTCATCAATATGGCTAACGTTGTAAACATTGATGGTGATCCAGATACAATGGCCGTATCTCTGATCTTCGATACTGGTGGCTACCTCAGCATGTCATCATCGACTGATTTACAGAACAGTAATATTGAATACTTGACGGTTTACAATGCGGATTATGGTCTCTATCTCTCAGGACTTGATAACTCGCAAGGCTATCGTTTGTCCGTCTCAAACTCCAGTTTTATTGATTGCGGCGTAGGGATTTACGCCAATAACTCGCGATTGCATTTAGAAGATTGCGAAATCACCGGATCAACTGGAGATGGCGTCACGTTAAATGGAAACGGAGTATATCTCTCGAATTGCTCGGCAGGCAAGGTGATTATCGAGGACTGCGATGTATCCGACAACGGAAGCAGCGCAACCGTATCGGGAGCAGGCATCTATCTCTCATCCTCTTCTCCGGAGATCCTCTGGACCGACGTCAAGAACAACATGGGGGCTGGCATCACCTGCTACTCTTCGACCCCTGACCTCGACACTTGGGACGTTCTTGGGCTCAGCGATCGGCCTAATTCCATCGAGGACAATGGAAGCGTACATTCTGGTTCCGATGGTTCGGAGATCTACCTCGGCTCGAGTTCATATCCCACGATCAACTACAACAACATTGTAGACTACAGCGGTGGACCCGTGGGATACATGATCTATAAGGATCCCACAACCAACGGCAGTGCGCTCAATGCAAAGAGCAACTACTGGGGCGGGACGCCTGGCAGCAACTTCTTCTATTGGGGTAGTGGAAGTGCTATTGATTACTCAAACTACTCTGGCACTAGACTCAGCAGTGCTGAAGAGTTAGCAGCTGCAATGGGATATTGGGATAGGGGAGAATTCGCTGAGGCGTCCAATATCTTCCGTGAGTGCGCAATGGATACGGGGGCTATCGGTGTCAAGTCAATTCACTATCTTTCTGGCTGCGTGGGAGAGATGGAAGAAGGAGATTTCGCAGATTTGCGCGACTTCCTTCTTGGCGTCGCCAGTGAGCAGCAAGACGAACGTGTAGCTTGGATTGCTCAACGCTTCGCCACCAATTGCTTGACAGAACTCGGCCAGTATGATGACGCTATGGAGGAATACGATCAGGCTCAGCAAGATGCCTCGTGCTTGTCTGATTCTGTCATGGCAGCTGTCGATTGGCTAGCCGTGTATGAATTGTCGAATGGCGGCAACCTTGATGCGGCGGAAGGCGACATACCATCTCGGATGGCAAAGGCATTCGAGCGATTGGCACAATCCTGTTCATCGACAGGAGGTAGGTTACTACCTACTGAATTCACCATTACCTCGGCCTTCCCAAATCCGTTCAACGCATCTATCATGTTTGGGTACACGCTGCCTGAGGCGTCGGCGGTCAATCTTGCCGCCTTTGATCTACAAGGGCGCGAAGTGGCGACTCTGGTGAATAGTCGGCAAGAGCCGGGCAACCACAGTGTTGTCTGGAATGCAACCGAAGTGCCTACTGGCGTCTATATGGTTCGGATGGAAGCAAATGGTCATCAGGCGTCGCGGATGATCACTCTTCTGAAGTAGTCAGCAATCCAGCTACTGCATTCGAGAACACAACGGGCGGTTCCCAACGGGAGCCGCCCGTTGCATTTAGTGCAACCTGATCCTCGCTCAATTTCCACTTTCCCCGTATCTCCCGCACTTTCCTGAAATTCTGGACTCCCTCCTTCCTTTCGGTTATTATAGCTTTCGATGATAACTTAAGACAATAATCAATCGACTCCTTGACCACCGAACAACAGAAAGTTGCTTTCCTGCTTGAGACCGAAGCTGAGTTGCTCGGGTTGCAGGTGCTCACGCAAGACGACGACACAGTCGAGTCCGCTTGCGACTTACCGCCCTATGTTACCAACTACATTGGCTCGAAGCAGAAACTGACCGACTGGGTTTGGGCGCAGACTCCGGACGGGATCGACTCGGTTCTAGACGCTTTCTCCGGCAGCGCGGTAGTGGCTTACATGTTCAAGACTAAGGGCTTGAAGGTTATCGCCAACGATCGGCTGTATTACTGCTTTCACAATGTCGAAGAATGTCTGACGGGAGCTGGGAGCACTTCCCCAATTGTGGCCGGGAATCGTCCGCGAGTTGAAACAGGTAATCGACGGAACGCTGCTCGAAAAGTCGGGCAGACAGATCGTTCTTGTTGACTTCGTCGACAGGTTTGAAAAGGCAGCAGACACGTCTTCAGAAATTTCCAGGCGCGAAGTATCGAACGATGATCTAACTACTCTTTCGCAGCGGGAGCGTCAAGGATTAGACTATGTCCAACGGAACGGAGGAGCGACCAGAAAGGAACTCGAAGCCGCACTCGGAATTGGAACCACTGTGGCGTGGGGGGTATTGAAAGGGTTGAACGAGAAAGGGAAGATACAAGCGATGGGCAATGGAAGGGACAAACGGTATCTTCCTACTGGAGGAGGCTGATTTTTGTCGCTTATGGTCTCACCCAATTCTCGTCTTCAGTTTGAGCTTGGAGCGCAGAGTCTTAAGCCTTGTAAATACTGTTGTCTGGTAGAGATGCGAATGATCCAACAATGCTTCGGTTGCGAATTCCAGTGCAGCTTCCGGCTGGTTCGCTTTCATGAAGGCGGCGGTCATCCACTCAGCCGCAGACAAGACGCCTATTCGAGAGACATCATTATTATCTAAGAGACTTTGGTAAAGTGATATCATATCGTGCTCTGGCACTCTTTCATGTCGCATCAAATCAATGACGTCAGATTGCACTTCATATGCCAGAAACATGTCTTTCTCGTACGGTACGAATTCCACTTCCCTTGACTCCTCCGCCGTTTGATACAAATCCCGGATCAAGCTTAGTGTTTGGCGATAGTTGGAATCGTCACCATACCTAACCGCGTTGTAGAGCTTGAAATAGAGTCTTGCTGCCAGAATTACCGCCCGATCTCCCATCCACTTCGGCAATCCTCTCGCCAACTCCATCGACTTCGTATTCCATTCCATCAATTGCCGTGAGTGAGGTCCGGAGAGGGGCGTCATCCATATTCGCTTATCCAGAAGATATGCTTCAAACAATAGACGATACCTACTGTCACGAATCGAGAGGATAGCGCGATCAGCTCCTTCAAGGATCGCCGGGATCTTCAAGCATGCGCCTGATGATAAATAAGTGCAACTCGCTTTATTGACGAATATTAGAGGCGCATAGGTTGGAATGCGATTTCCCAATCCTGAGAGTTTCTCTATGCACTTCCCGTACAAGTATGCGGCTGATCCCAATTCAAACTGGGCGAACTCCGTATTCGCCTCTTCATACATCTCCTCTAGGCTGGTCTTCTGCTCCCGTGGGACGTGATAAATAAAGGAAATGTACTTATCGAGTGACTGTTTATCTGTCTGGATATAACTTACCGGTAAGGTGAATCGATAGGGACCGCATGGTTTGAAGTGAACACACATCTCGATAAATCGCTTTACCAGCAATGGTTGCGAAGAACGGGTTTCGGCTAGAAACTTCGATATCCTCCTTCCAGAGACACCGCTGAACGCCAGAAGACTCTCAAGTTCATTCAGTTGAACCCAGCCATTTTCAATGGAATTGAGGGTTCGAAATGCCATCAAACAGAACAGCTGCATCCACCGAGGGTGCGTGAGATGGCGGGAACTCTCGCCATCCTCAATACTGACTGAAGGTGAAAGTTGACCGTTACCGGAAAATGAAATAGTCAATCTCATTAGCCTACCTTGAGATAATAGGAAATTCGGATATTTCGGTCAAAGTGTTGCGAACGAGGTGTGGTTCGAGTAAGTTGAAACCATCGAGAACAACGACAGGTCTCGATGGCGGCCTCTTCATTCGGTCAATCCTATTCTCGAAGAGCTGTGAGCTGCCAAGTCCACCAGCTGGTCGAGTTCAAGTGTAGGTGGGCAGAGTGAGGGGGTTTGCCTTTTTCAGGCGAGAGGCGGCGGGATATCGGGCGGATCGATTGGAATCGAATCCTGCCACGTTGTGGTTCCGGTTTTCAAGTAGAGCTCGCAATCATCGATCTTGTCGCTTGACGCGGCGTAGACTTCGATGTAGCAGTTTCCTTGCGAGTCTGCCGCTGCTATTAGCAGCTCGAGAAGGGACGTTGAGACCTTCCAGCATTTGGCTGAAGCCATGAATACGTCTCCTGTTTTGATTGATTGGTGATGACCGTCACTTTGCGGCCTTAGAGAGAAGATACCCCGTCTTGAAGCCAGTGTCAAGGTTTTCAAGCCTTGAGACCATCGGGATTTGGAATCGGGATAGTTTTTTTCGGCATTCAAGCACTGGAGTGACTCGCATGCGGCATCCTCGATTGTGCTTTTCGGTCGGATCGCAATACGAGCTTGGGAGTGCGGGAATGGTTTACCCTTACAACATTGAATGGTGGGACTGGAATGAATCTGAAGCGGAAAAGGTCTTGGAGCGGGCTGCTGACGGTCTGCCTCATTGCCGCCAGTCTTGCAGGCTCCATCCAAGCCAAGCCAAATTACGATTATAAGCCCAACAAACTCCGGGCAGATTACTCGCATGATTTTTGGCAGACGACTCTAGTTGATACTCTAAGGCAGTTCGAAGCCTACACAGTCAGCTTCGATGGTGCAGACGACAACGATGGCGATGGAAAGTCGGATGCTTATGGTACCCCGGAATGGGTGTCCTATGAGGTTAAGAAGAAGCCAGAGAAAATGGGGAAAGCGCCTGATCGGCCTTCGAAGTGGATGACCGACAAGATACTCTATAAGGCTGATTTGGCTCCTGCTGACGAAAGCTATGCATTCACGAAGAAGTAGAAAGATTCTGATCCCGACAATCCGATGTTCCAGTATGATCGCGGGCACATGTGCCGGAAGAGTACTGCGTTTCACATCGGCAAGAACGCTGATTACAACACACACACCGTTTTGAATGCTTGCCCGCAACGAAGCGACCTGAATCAAGGAATATGGGAAGATCTGGAAGATAGAATCGAATCAAGGGCAGATTTCTATGACTCGCTTTGGGTGATCTGCGGACCTGTTTTCTACTCAAAACCAACAGCTTGGCTTGGTGAAGAAGGCGAAGTGCCGGTCGCGATTCCAGATGCGTTCTTCAAAATCATAGTGAAGATCAATCAGAGATCAAGTAGACCGGATGTATTGGCCTTCATCTATCCGCAGACGGCTCCACGCGAGAAGCCATATACGAGCGAGTCGCATCAAAAATATCTTGTTACGGTCAACCGGATCGAAGAATTAACCGGATTAAATTTCCTCACCCGGCTCCCCGGCGAGATCGAGGAATCAACGGAGTCGCTTAGAGCAGCATCCTTATGGACGCATTAGTGTCGCATATCATTGACACTGAAAGTGCACTTGAGAGTATAGCCAGACTGCGTAACGCGGATAAGAGCGTCGATTTTGAATCCATCTGGCAATTCCTAAATCAGTATAGACAAGCCACACTCGGAAGTCTAAACATCGCGCAAGAAGCGGAATTGGAACTCGTCCACACCAAACAATGGATTGAATCGGATAAGCCGAAGAAGCGCGACTTGCAGAAGCACTTATAAAGTCAAATTTGTGAATTTCCGCACTTGGCTGACTTGACGAAGACTTTCAAGAAGATGATTTGCAACGAGGGAGGATATCCATTGACAGAAGACCCGGAGACCGCAGGGGGCAGACTTATGCCGGATTTTGCACCACGACACAAACAGTTGCGCTGCGATTATAACGCGGAATAAGAAGTATAGAGCTGGAGGTAGTTCAGACACTACAGTGATCGTCGTGGGCGTCACTGGTGAGGACTTCTCTGTCGCAGCATACCAGACAGCGAATCAACTCCTTTCCGAGAGGTCAGATCAGATTTTGAATTGAAAGTCGGAATTCTAAGGAACATCATCACGAGTACCCACGACACTTCCATGCCCAGCACTGGTGTGGATCGGGATTCGGTTGGGTAAGTCAGGTAGAAATGCTCTGAGGTGGGGGTGAGCACAACAAAGATAATCACTCAACAAACATTCTTCGCTACCCACATTATACGGCGAGGAGTCAAAGGTCTATCCAGGGATGATCAATGGGAATTGACGCAGTTCCTCTCAATAGGCGTAATCTGGTTAATGCCTATGGTTGGGCGTTGGACATCGCCGGAATCCATTTCGCTAAGGATCACATCGAGGATCTATTAGAGCCGACTCAACAGGAAAAATTCTGCGACTTTTATCCTGATGAGGATCTCTTTCCGCGCTTCTGCAAACGGTTTGATTTTGCGAAAAATTCCGTCATGGACGCCATGAAATGGGAGTTTAATCGAAATCAAATGTCCGTGGCTCCCAGTCACGAACAAACGATTCGCGATTATTTTCTCAATGTCTTTAAAAGCAGCATCACAAGCGCATCCGCAATAAATGATTGATTAGCTGCCGCAGATCTATCTGGTCGCGAGGCATCAAGGACAAGCTGAACCCAACGGCGTTCAGGGAGCAAATCGAAAAGGAGTGAGGGTATGTTTGAGTGTGCTCGTAATCTCTTATTATGCTGTTTGTTGTTGGTGCCTTCGATTGGCCATAGTCAACATAGTAGGCCTGATCGACTCTTCAACAAACTGCAAATGGGTATCCTCAATGATCCTACGGTGCCAGCACTGACGCTTGAGCTACAAGACACTATATTTCAGTCAGGTAATTACACGCTTGAGGGAAATAGTTACAAGCGCCACGAGATAGGCATTGGGTGTTCTGGGCTTATTCCGATGCAATACCATCCAGAAGGGATAATTAAGGGGCATCTCAGTTGGAAGACAAGTTGGATACTTAGGTGCGAGCAATCGCAGAACCCGAGTTTTCCTGATATCAGCCGCACCATACCCAATTTTGGTGGGCTGAACATTGTACTTGGTGAATTCGAGATAATGCAAGACAGCTTGAGAGGATTCAGGAAAGTAAGTAACCTCAAGGCCGGCCTTGAAGTTGAACAAGAGATTCCCTACACTGATATCTCCATAGCCCGGCAAGCAGGGACCCTGCCCATCCTGTTCAATCTGGGCACGAAATACGTTCGGGACCATCTTGAAACCAGCGATACCACATACCTGACCGGTGAGTTCCACAGTGAATGGCAGTTATGTATTCTGTCGCAAAACCTGCTCACAATGACTTTGGTTCCATTCATCGATCTTGTTTGGGCACAGCACCAGAAGACACACGTCTATTTCAAGGGGGTGATTTCCCTTACTTCCCACGATATCTCCATTACCAAGTTCTTTGGAGATTCGCGATTCTATGCCCGATTCTACAGCGGCGAGCAATCTCCAGACTTCGTACAAGTCAATAATTGGGAGTTTGGGATCGGGAAGAAGATTCTGTTCGACTCCAAGAGACCATAGCGTGAGCTTCTACCTATACGAATACGTTGATGAGTTCCACACTACCTACCAACTGATACTTCAACGGCATGGTTTATAAATTGGACATTACTGTTAGTTTGTTAGGATATCATGAGATACGGCAAATTAGCGTTTGATCTACGCAAGAATCAGGACATTTTGAAGATGATGATTCTTCATAGTATCAAGAGAAGAACTGAAAGAACTAAAAGAATGTGTTTGTGCATCTGACATTCAATGATTCCTTCAAACCACAACCGATTGAGATCATCTATATATAGAGGATCCAGTGAAGTTTCCTTGCGGGATAGGACAATCATCTGGACGTAACCAACCTTCGTCGAAGGAGCATTATCCATGAACTTTCGCATTACTGGTCGTATCACGGAAAGAGAAAGTGGGCTAGGAGTTCGAGGTCTGAACGTCCGGGCCTATGATCGCGATCTGCTGTTCGATGACCTTCTGGGCACGGTGACCACCGACGCGGAAGGCCGTTTTGAAATGGTTTATGCAGAAAAAGACTTCCGCGAGCTTTTCGAAAAACGACCGGATGTTTACCTCTCCATCTATGCCCCTCCATTCAAGTCGTTGTTCGATACAAAAGATTCTATTCGTTGGGGAGCAAGGGAACTCGAACACTTCGAATTGCAAATTGACAGTGAGAGACTGGGTGCATTAGCTCCTACCCGCTCCGACGATGAAGTTGTGGGGGGCTTCGCCTTGAAAATGGATGCGGTCCAGATCGTCAAACGCGCCGGCTTCGACTTGCCGCGCATTCCCTGTTTCGTGGATGGAGGCGAGCCTGGCGGGCCAACTTTGCCCGAAGCGGTTCAATACGTGGCGTTGCCGTTGGGCGGCGACGTTCTTAATTTCGAAGTAATTCCAGGAGATCCGGTGCATCTGCCCGGAATCGTCAATCCCTTCCCATTTCAGGACGCGTTTCCGGATGTAGGCACAGACCCCAAACAATTCGGAGATGGCTTTTCCACTCACAACATCGCTATTGGTTTCACTCCACTCAGTCATAAGTTCATCGAAGATCAGCAGCCGTATCCGAAGAAACTTGCCGAACTAATCATGATCGAAGAAATCGGCGCTATTCAAGTTGCCGTAGTACGAATTCGTCCTTTGCAGTATGATCCAAAGGTGAAGAGCTTCATCTTCTACCCCGGCTTGCGTTATTCGCTGAAGTTCGATATTGAGAAGGCTCGCAGAATCGGGCAGGAGCGGAAGATGAAGGGAGTCGGCGTAAGTCCCCATTACGCCGAAATGATTGGCAAGATGCTGAAAAGTGATCTTGTAATATCGGTCAAAGACCTGATCTGGCCACCTCACTTGACGTTTCCCGAAGAAGTTCCTCATGTGATTATCACCGACAACTATTCCTGGCCTGAATCGGTTACCAACAGCGATGGCACGGTACGGGCTCCTGTACTCTCTGAGCGTGGTCCGCAGCTGGCGGGCGATATGGTAGCAGAGTTTGAGGGCTTGGCGATGTGGAAAACTGCCCGTGGCATACGCTCGCGCGTCGTGACAGTTTCGGATGTGATCTCCGGAAAGTTCGGTGATTTTACTCAAGGTGGCTTTACCCGCGACCTCCAAGAAGTTCTGCGCAACTTCCTGAAATACATCCACAAACGGTGGAATACACTCTACCTACTACTGGCAGGGGATGTCAACGTCATACCCATGCGTAAGTTGGTAGGCTGCAGCACATATAAAACTGTCGGCTGCGGAAGGTGTACAGACAATCCGCCAATCGAGGGCACATGTCACTTTCTGAGTGATACGAACGTGGTAAAGCTATTCCCACTCCTCCAACCATCCAGCAGCGACCCACTATGCACAATGTCAGGTGGACTACTTATCCCATTCGATCGTGAAGCTGGGAGTGGACGTTTGGGCTGGTATTTCACCAACGAGGATGACTTCAAGAATAAGAATCAAGGCTTTACACGTCTGCCGGTTGGGCAGCGCTCACGGTTTGTTATCGTCGAAGGCCCTGCCGTCGTGATAGATGACGATTATTACTGGTGCCGAGATGTCAACAGCATTCCATCTGATTTCTACTATGCCAGCCTGGAGGGACCTGGGTATTCGTTGATAGGCAAGCACGATTTCGACAGCAACAATAACGGGATGTATGGCCAATATTACTGGGACTCTGCTATATACCGCGATGTCCCTCTTGACGGGGTTGATTCATGGTCTGATATCTGGATTGGACGGGCCTCTGTCGAATGCGGCGATGAAGCACGCGCTTTCATCAACAAACTCCTAACTTACGAACGGCTTGAGTCGCCAGTTGGAAACCAACCCGTTGATCCGACTTACCTGCAGAAAATCCTGTACGCCGCTGACTACTGGGGTTGCAAGCGGCAAATTCTGCAGATTGACTCGTCCCATCCGCCAGCTGAAGGTCGGTTCACGCACGCAGCAGGTACAAACTTGACGAAAGTACACGCAGAAATGGACATGAGCCTGACCGCCAGTGTCCCATCCTATCGCCTTGTCGCGTGCTTTGCGAACTCGAAAATTGTCATCCCTTACAACACGTCTGCTAACGCCTCCAGTCTAGGGTGGTTCTTCGTCACTCACGACGATTACGACACTCAGAGCGCCACGCCTACCCGTTTTGTCCGGGTAATGGGATCGGAAGAGGATGTCAATCCGAGTTACTTTATCTGGGATCCGGTAGGATTGGAGCAGGCAATTGCGGAGAAGGAGAATCTGCGCAACATGATGAACGGTTTGTACCCGAACTTTAAGAGTGTCGAGCGGCATTACGCTGATTACTTCGACCTCTCCTCGCCGCCCCCTATCTTTCCCTTGGATGCGGATACGATAAATGCGGCTCTGGATAGCGGTGTGCACCTTGTTTGCCTAAGTGGGCACGGTTCGCCGGGTGGATGCTGCGGCGTGAGTTCCGACCACAACTTCACCAACGACCGCAAGTACTTCATTGCCTTTGCCAACTCGTGTTCAACAGCGAGACCGGATGGTTATGACTCACTGGCTGAAAAGTCCCTCAACGACCCTAACGGGGGGGGCATCGCATACGTCGGCAACACACGTTATGGTTGGACGGGAGTAGGCGATAATTACGAGGAGTTCTTCTGGCGCAAGTTGCGATCCATGGGAAACTTAGGTGCGGCAGCGGGCATGCGTATGGCGACTGGCGGCGTCTTCAGCATGTGGACGATTTATGCACAAAACCTCTTCGGTGACCCGGAGATGCCAATCTGGAGTGACCTGCCTAGCCTGCAGGAAGTAACGCACCCTGATGAAGTCGCTTGGGGCGGATCTGTGACGGTTACTGTGCGCAAGCTGGGAGAGCCCGTGGGTGACCACCTGGTGACCTTGATGGGCGGCTGGACCAACTCCTCTGTACGCCCACCGGTCTTGATTAGCAAAGCTACCAATCCATTCGGCCAAGTCAGTTTCAATCTGCCTACCAGTGGTACGAAGCCTAGCCAAGTATCTGTCGTCGTAACATCCGGTAATTTTAAGCCTTACAGAGGCACAATTCGCGTCATCTAGAATGAGAGCAAGGATTATGAAAGTGCTGAAATGTATTTTCACATGACATCTACGCACCGACATCATCATTGCGTGTCGATGATAAGAGTGTCGATTTTGAATCCATCTGGCAATTCCTGAATGAATATAGACAAGCCGCACTTGGAGGTCTGAACATCGCACAGGAAGCGGAATTGGAACTCGTCCGCACCAAACAATGGATTGAAATCGACCAGCCGAAGAAGCATCGCTCGCAGAAACGCGCCTGAAATCAAATTGGAGGACTCTCAGCCTTAGCTGACTTCACCCCAGCCTTCGAGGAGATAATTTGCAACGAGGGAGGATATCGGTTGACGGATGTTCCAGCGGACCGCGGGGGCAGACGTATGCCAGTATCGCTCGCAACATTCAATCGAACCTTGGGAAGATTGGCATGAACCTCGATTTCCTCGGGATCGGCAATGTGAAAGAAGGCGTCGGCAATACAACCGAATCTTACACCTACTCCGAGTGCAAAGACTGGGGACTCGCCGAATAGGCAAGACCACTATTCGGAGTACTGATGGATGGGGTCTCCCAAACGATTGATTTTCAGATCAAGACTATCTTTCAGGCTTTGGGGAATGCGGATCAGTATTTACGGATCAACGGAGATTTCTCTGACTATAAGAATAATCTCGATATTCCTGGCCTTGATCCGAGTATGGATAACGCCTCAATAGAGAATATGAGGCGACTGAAGCAATTCGGTGACCAGCTCGCCTCGAATTATCATGATAAACTTCAGAAATTTGTTGACGACAACTTGTAACCCCAAAGAGAACAGGAGATATCAAGATGAGCATAATTACCGATCTTCAACGCCTAGTCGAATCGTTGATAAGCCTTGGCCCTAAGATGGTTAGCTCAAATAGGGACCTCAGGGCTGAATTGAGATCGTGCATAGGGGATACTGCGGATGAGCTTAGCAGTGGCATTCAGTTAATGCAATTGCGGCTACTGGCTGCATCAAAGATAGTTACAGAAAGAGAACTACGCCTGTATTTGCAGGAATCACCAGCAAACATCTTCGGAGCCTTTAGAGAGTTCCGGGTATGCATGTCCCTTAGAAATGTGCAGGATAGACTGAATCGATTGTTCGATCCACTACGTGCTTCTATTGAATTAGGTCAATTAGATGAAGTAAAGAGGTTACTTCATACACTTGAAGATCACGAACGAATTGTCTTTAATCTTGTTCCAGATCTCTGGAGTAGAATCGAAATGAAAATTCCGATTGGTAGTACAAATCCTTGGTCTTCAGGAGCTCGAATGGAATTGGATGGTGCGCTGAATGACCTCGCGATTATGCGGAAGGAGATTACTGAGATTGCAAGGAAGGCACAATCCTCAATTTGAGCATATTCATCCTTGCCATCGTATCAGACAAATCATCGAGTAAGGAATGTCTAAAGCGAACCAACCTGTTTCATCCGAACCAACCCAGAATCCGCTGTCCCGTCCATTAGAGTCGGCACAGCTCATCTCGATCTCGCTGATCGACCCAAATCCGTTCCAGCCCAGGCATGTTATTACTGAGGCGGATGTCGCGGAGCTTACCGCTTCGATTCAGGCGAACGGATTGATCGAGCCTCTGATCGTCAGCACCAACTCCAAGCGCTATATTCTGATCGCGGGATATCGCCGTTTGACCGCAAGCAAGGTTGCTGGTCTGACGGAAGTACCATGCATCATCCGCGAGGGAAGCGATTCGGAGATGCTTGAGCTTGCCCTGCTGGAGAATATCCAGCGTGCTGATTTGACGCCGATCGAAGAGGCTGAATCTTACAAGAAACTGATGGAGATCGCTAAGATAGACCAGGAAGCCGTCGCGAGGAAGATGAACAAATCAACCGGCACGGTTAGTACCCGGCTGGCGTTGCTCACCTTACCCGCGGATATCAAAGAGATGTTGAACTCAGGCAAGATATCAATCCGAGCAGCCTTGGAAGTCGGACGAATCAGTAATGAGCGTCGTCGTACTAAGATCGTGGCCAAAGCGGACCTCCTCAAATTCAATGAATTGCAATCTCGGGTGCAGAAGGCTAATGAGAACAAACCGCGCAAGAAGCACGAAAAGCGTGTCGCGCATCCATCCTTCAAGGATATCTTTAAGGGGCTTCCAGTCAAGCGCGTCTACAAAGATCAAGTGACGTTCATCTTCAAGGATGAGGAGGAGTTCTTTACAGCCTTACGTAAAATCCTCAATCGGCATGATTTAGAAAATCGTGAGGCTTAGGTATCTTATGTTACAGCCTATAAATAAGCACATTTCAGAGTTTGAACCGAACTCATTTGTTTCACCACCTCCGTGTAACATATCCGATGATCTTCAATATGGAACTTTATCGCATGTCTACGAAAGGATGAATCAATGCTAACCCAAGTTGAACGGTCTTCGTTTGGGTTTGGCGTGCTCAGTGTATTAAGCATGATATTACTTTAATCGATTCTACAGAGATTGATGTTACCCCGAAAAAGTGGACATGTAGTTAGGCACTTTTACGGTAGTATTGCAGCTCAAACTCAGCTGGGCTGAGATACCCAAGCGCTGAGTGACGACGCTGACGATTGTAAAATATCTCG
>Ga0247841_10002482_pt1 | contig 36736 bp, 34 predicted proteins | sample LaCruzMarch2015__2_FD_192410 | JGI IMG/M metagenome (GOLD analysis project Ga0247841, IMG submission 192410) | Freshwater microbial communities from meromictic Lake La Cruz, Castile-La Mancha, Spain - LaCruzMarch2015_18m | ecosystem: Environmental > Aquatic > Freshwater > Lake | place: Spain... | reverse complement strand
CGCCTTAAGCATAGAACTATGTTAAGCAGTTGATTGTATTTAAGGATATTGGCGTAACGGGTGGGGTACGATTCATCCCCGGCCTAAAGACCGGGGCGTTCTCTACCCCTACACCCCACGCCTGTAATCGATGGAGAAATCAGCTCATAGCGCCGGCGGCTTCTTGCCAGGCCACGATCTTCTTGGCACTGATGCCTGTCATCTTCGCCAGGCTGCCGGCCTTTGCCCCTGCCAGATCCGCAGCCGTTTTAATTCCGGCCAGGGCCAGCTTTTCCAGGGTCTTGGGCCCGATTCCCGGCACATCCACCAGGCCGTCGCCCTTTGCCAGAGCCGTCGTCTTTATCTTTTTCTTTGCTGTTGCCACGCCCGCTGCTTTCTTAGCCTTTGGTTTCCCTTCTTCTTTTGTTTTGGCGGGATCTGTCTTCTCCTGGGCCTTCCTGGCCTGCCACTCCAGGAAGTTGCAGTGCGGGCATCCCAGATCCCAGGGCCTCTTGCCCTTGTTGATGATGCGAATGTGAAACATGCCGTGCATCTCACACTGCTTGTCGGTCACGAGCACTGTACCAAACCTGGGAAGAGGCAGAGTAAATCTGCATTCCGGATAGCCGGAGCAGCCGATGAAACGGGTGCCCCGGTGGCCGCGCCGAATTATGAGATCTGATTTGCACTTCTCACAGGTGCCCACAATCTTGTCGGTGCGTAGCCCATCCTTGAGCGACTGGCTGATGCCGTCCTGGTTTGAGGTCAGCTCATCGAAGACTGATGTGAGCATGACCCGCGACTTCTCGATGACCTCATCCTCCTTGATATTTCGCTCTGAGATGAGAGTCATATCCTTCTCTAAAGTCTGGGTCATCTCCGGCTTGGTGATGGTGGGCGCATATTTTTGCAGGGTATCCACCACGGCATAAGCAGTATTGGTGGGCCGCATGGGATTGCCCTGCACGTAAGCGCGCGCATAGAGTTTGCTGATGATATCGTGCCTTGTGGACTTCGTTCCCAGTCCCAGATCATCCATGAGCTTGATGAGCTTGCCCTGGCCATAGCGAGCCGGAGGCTGCGTCTCTTTGGCGTCGACTGCGTGTCCCAACACCCTAAGCCGCTCGCCTTCCTTGACTTCCGGCAGGATGTGCTCCTCCGCCTGGCTGTAGGGATAATAGTATCTCCAGCCCGCCTCCACCAGGCGCGTTCCATTGGCCCGGAAGGGTTCAGGGCCAATGTCCACCTTGAGGCTGGTGGCATCCCAGACGCACGCTTCGGCCAGGGTGGCGAAGAAGCGGCGCACTACCAGCTCATAAATACGCCATTGATCGTCCTTCAGCTCGCCCTTTTCCACAGGCACGGTAGGATAGATAGGCGGATGATCGGTTGTGGACCTCTTGCCGCGCGTTGCTATCATCTTTCCCTTGAGCAGCCTTTCTGCTTCGCCGGAAAAAGCGCCTTTCAGGAAGAGCCTGGTTAAGGCTTTAAGGTCAATGGATGGCGGATAAACGGTGTTATCCGTTCTGGGGTAGGAGATGAAGCCGTTGGTGTAAAGCCATTCCGCTACACGCATGGCATTGGCTGCGGAAAAGCCTATTCCGCTGGCGGCAGAGATGAAGCCGGTGGTGTCAAAGGGGGCCGGTGGCTTGTCAATGCGCGGTTTTGTCTCGATGGACTTGACTATGGCAACCGGGCCGAGGCGTGATATTATTTCATCAACCTCGGCCTTTTCCCAGATGCGCCCCCTGGCATGCTGCACGCGAAGCTCTTTCTCCAGATCGGCATAGATCTCCCAGTAAGCCTTGGGCAGAAATGACTGGATCTCTCGCTCTCTATCGACAATGAGGGCCAGAGTGGGGGATTGGACCCGTCCAACTGAAAGAAACTCCTTGCCCAACCGTCCGGAGGTAAGCGAAATATATCTGGTTAAAGCCGCGCCCCAGACTAAATCTATGATCTGCCTGGCCTCGCCCGAAGCGGCCAGGTCAAAGTCCACCTTTCCCGAGTCTTTAAAGGCCTTTAAGATCTCCTCTTTGACAATCGCGCTGTACCTGACGCGATCGGCTCGCAGGTGGGGATTTACATCCTGGACTATCTTTAATGCCTCAACTCCGATCAGCTCCCCCTCGCGATCATAATCCGTGGCAATGGTGATGCGATCGGCCCGCTTTCCAAGGGAACGCAGCGCTGCGATGATCTTCTCCTGGATGGGACGGACGACTATCTCGGCTCTGATCAGATCTTTGCAGTCCACCTTCTGCCAGTTGTTGTATTCTGGTGCATAGTCTACACCCACGATGTGGCCGGAAAGGCCCATGACCACCTTGTCGCCAAAGCTATAGGTATCGACGCCTGCCACTCGCTCTGAGCTGGGCTTGCTGCCCGCCAGGATCTCTGCAATCCTCTTGGCAGCATCGTGCTTCTCTGCGATTATGAGATGCATTCCAGAGAGCCAAATATGGCAGTTGATTTAAGTTTTTCGTATCTCATTATCCGGGAGATTCAACATGATTATTATCGCGATGGTTGGAATTAAGCCGGCTTCGTCTATAAAGCAATGAGATGGATAGGGGTCTTATGAATGGAATTGCACAATTATAATTGGTCTATATGATATTAATATTATCAAAAAAATAATTTTATTTTATAGCTAGATGGCTTACAGATCCTTATAAATTAGATAGTTAGGGATGCCTCACGCAAAAACTTTAAGTAGCTATTAAGCATTACAGAACGCGGCGAGAGATTGTAACGAATTGAGATGGTGCCGGATATGATACCTTTTAGCTTGGTCAATCATATCATCGCTTCGGCATCGCCGTCGTTGCCGTTTTTTGCTGCTAAAAAGGTAAAGGAGGATAAAGAACGTGTCTGACAAGATAGACCTATATAGCGACCGCGGTGTTCTTTTGAAGAGCGACGTCGACCTGAGTGCCGTCAGCCCTCTCAAGAACGCGGCCATGCAGAGACTCATTTCTCTCACAAAGCGAACCGTAGCCGTCAACCTGGCCGGCATCGAAGGCGCTCTTAAGACCGGAAAGGTCGCAGGAGGCCGCAGGCAAATCAAGGGACGCGAGCTTAACTACGATGTAGTTGCCAACGCTGGCGTTCTCGCTGATAAGATCAAGTCACTGCTGCAGGTTACCCCCGGCGACGACACCAATGTCCAGATTCTGGGCGGCGGCAAGCAGCTGATGGTCCAGATCCCAACAATGAGGCTCAACGCTGCCTCTGAGTTCGTGGTCGGATTGACCGCAGCAGCCGCAGCAACAACTGAGACACTTATCCAGACGTTCAAGGCCGGTATGGTTGAGGCCCCCATGATTCACGCCGCTGTCTGGGGCGAGTACCCGCAGACAGTAGGCATGTCCGGCGGAAACGTCGCATCTGTTCTCAACATCCCCCAGAACGATGAAGGTCTGGGCTTTGCCCTCAGGAACGTCATGGCCAACCACCTTGCCGTCATCACCAAGAGGAACGCCATGAACTCCGCAGCTCTCGCATCTATTTACGAGCAGATCGGCGAGATGGAGATGGGCAATGCGATGGGCATATTCGAGCGCCACCAGCTCCTGGGTATGGCATACCAGGGTCTGAACGCCAACAACATGGTCTACAATTGCGTTAAGGCTAACGGCAAGACCGGAACCATCGGCACAGTAGTGCAGAGCACAGTCGCTGCAGCCCTTGAAGACAAGGTCATCAAGGCCGGCAAGAAGCTGCCCTCCGGCTATGTACTGTACGAGGCCAACGATGTATCCAAGTGGAACGCCTACACCGCTGCTGGCGTACTGGCTGCCACCATGGTCAACTGCGGCTCCCTCCGAGGCGCCCAGGCTGTGTCCTCGACACTGCTGTACTTCAACGATATCATTGAGAAAGAAACCGCTCTGCCCGGATGCGATTTCGGCAGGGTAATGGGAACTGCTGTCGGATTCTCATTCTTCAGCCACTCCATCTACGGCGGCGGCGGCCCCGGTGTATTCAACGGCAACCACGTGGTAACCAGGCACTCCAGAGGATTTGCCATACCCTGCGTGGCTGCAGCAGTAGCACTGGATGCCGGTACCCAGATGTTCACACCTGAGATGACATCTGGACTGGTCGGTGCCATATACGGCGAGATCAAAGAATTCCGTGAGCCGATCGTATCGGTTGCGGAGGCTGTGTAAAGGCGGAAGAAATGGTCACAGAATCAGACACGGAATCGATACAGGTAGAAATAGTCCCTAGCAGGTTTCTTATGCCGGCATCGGCTCAAAAGCTGCTAAACGAGATCTATGGGAATGGTGGCCTTATCAGGATAATGATCCACGGCCCCAATCTCCCTAGAAGCGTGCCCTATGGCCCCGGCAGGGGTGCCCCTATCGACGAGAATAGAGACCTTCTCATCGAGGTGGGCGGGCAGGCATTTGAGCTATGCGTCAAAGTGGGGAGGATCAGGCTCGAACTGGAGAATGCAAAATACTTCGACGGGCTAAAAGCAGCGTGTGAGCGAGCGCTGCCCATATCCTTCCAGATCAGGCGTGGCAAGTTCTTCCACACCCGGCAAACCATAACGGACTATGCCAAGTTTGGCAAGGTGGAGGACACACGCATCCTGGGACTGATCGATCCAAGGGCCAAGAAAGATAGGCTGGCCATATTGTCTGAGGAAAAAGTGACTATTGACGATGAGGAGAGATAAAATATGGCATACAAACCACAATTCTATCCCGGAAGCACCTCTGTTGGCATCAACAGAAGAAAGCACATGTCCGGTAACCTCGAGAAGCTCAGAGATATTCCTGAGGCAGATGTCACGGCTATCATGGGCCACAGGGCTCCTGGAGCCGATTACTCAAGCACTCACCCACCCCTTAAAGAGATGGGCGAGCCAGACTGCCCGGTAAGACAGATGGTTGCACCAACAGCCGGTGCCGCCGCTGGTGACCGTGTAAGGTACTCTCAGTGGACCGACTCCATGTACTTTGCCCCATCCACTCCCTACTGGAGATCCTATTGGGGAGCCATCAACTGCAAGGGCTGCGACCCAGGCACCCTGTCCGGCAGACAGATCATCGAGGCCAGAGAGAGGGATATCGAGGCTTACACCAAGGCCCAGTACGATAGCGAGATGACCGATGTCGCCCTCTGTTCCATGAGGGGCTGCACTGTGCACGGCCACTCCCTGAGGCTGGAAGAGAACGGCATGCAGTTCGATATGCTGTCCAGAACAGAGATGGGAGCGGACGGAAACGTCTATGCAGTCAAAGACCAAGTCGGCATTCCCCTGGATAGGAAGGTCAATCTGGGCAAGCCCATGACCGAGGCCGAGGCCAAGAAGAGAACCACTATTTTCAGGGCGGACGGCATTGCCATGTGCGGAGAAGTCGGCGCCAGGAAATACGACGAGGCAGTCGAAGCTCTGCACCATATGTGGGAGCTGCGCAGCAAGTGGGGATTCAGGCCGGAGTAAAAGTGGGTGATACAAATGGCAGTTAAACACACCAAGAAGCTATTCATAAAGGCACTGGAAAAGAAGTTCGCAGTTGAGAACAAGATTATCGGTGCCAAGGATGCGAAGCTTGAAGGCCAGACTACAGCGTATTTGAGACTGGGCCCTGATCAGAACGTTCGTAAGAGAGAATTCATGGAGTACGCCAGCAAGGTAGCGGGCAAGCGCGGTATGACCGGCTACAACCCCTACGTCCACGCCGGCGGCATTCCTCTGGGACAGAGGCAGCTCGTACCCTACAAGCTCTCCGGAACCGAGTATGTGGTAGAGGGCGACGATCTGCACTTCGTCAACAATCCAGCCATGCAGCAGATGTGGGATGATGTCCGGAGGACCATAGTTGTCGGTCTGGACATGGCCCACGAGGTGTTGCAGAAGAGGCTCGGCAAGGAAGTCACTCCCGAGACCATCAATAACTACCTCGAGATTCTCAACCACGCCATGCCCGGCGCAGCCGTGGTTCAGGAGCACATGTGCGAGACACATCCCGGCCTGGTCGATGACTGCAACGTTCGCGTCTTCACCGGCGACGATGCCCTGGCAGACGAGATTGATGACCAGTACCTGATCGATATCAACAAGATGTTCCCAGCCGAGCAGGCCGAGGCCCTCAAGGCCGCTATCGGCAAGACAAGCTGGCAGGCCATCCATGTTCCAACCATTGTCGTCAGGTCCTGCGACGGCGGCACCACCTCCCGGTGGAGCGCCATGCAGTTGTGTATGACCTTCATCGACGCCTACAACATGTGCGCCGGTGAGGCCGCTGTGGCTGATCTGGCCTACGCCGCCAAGCACGCTGCAGTTTTGCAGATGTCCGAGATGCTGCCCGCACGCAGGGCACGCGGACCCAACAACCCCGGCGGACTGTCCTTCGGATTCCTGGCAGATATGATCCAGACCTCCAGGACAAACGCTGCTGATCCAGTGAAGGTCTCCCTGAACGTAGTCGCCGCAGGCGCTGCGCTCTACGATCAGATCTGGCTGGGAAGCTACATGTCCGGCGGTGTCGGATTCACCCAGTACGCCACGGCAGCCTACACCAACGATGTCCTGGACGACTTCTGCTACTACGGCGTCGATTTCGCCGCAGACAAGTTCGGAGGATTCGCCAAGGCACCCCAGACTCTGGACCTGGCCAAGGAGCTGGCCACTGAGGTCAACGCCTACGGTATGGAGCAGTACGAGCTCTTCCCGACTCTGCTTGAGGATCACTTCGGTGGATCGCAGAGGGCATCCGTTCTGGCAGCCGCATCCGGTATTAGCTGCGCTATCGCCTCCGGCCACAGCCAGGTAGGCCTTGCTGGCTGGTACCTGTCCATGCTCCTGCATAAGGAAGGATGGGGACGCCTGGGCTTCTTCGGCTACGACTTGCAGGATCAATGCGGTCCAACCAACGTGTTCTCCTACCAGTCAGACGAGGGCGCACCCCTCGAGCTGAGGGGAGCTAACTACCCCAACTACGCAATGAACGTAGGTCACCAGGGCGAGTACGCAGGCATCTCCAGCGCCGCACACGCCGGCCGCATGGACGCCTTCGCATGCAACCCCTTGATCAAGGTAACCTTCGCCAACCCCGGCATGGTATTCGACTGGGCAGATGTCCGCGCTTGCTTCGGCAAGGGTGGAGCCCGCGAGTTCCGCGCTGCAGGCGAGAGAAGCCTGGTCATGCCCGCAGTGTAGGCCAAAAGCCTACAACTTTTTTCTTTTTTTAAATAGTGTTAAATGCCATTAAGGCATGTCCAATACCTGGTGAGAATAATGAAAAATAGCAAAATTTTGCTGCTTATGGCAGCCTTCGCGGCGTGCCTGATGATCGGCATTGCATTGGGACAGGACTATCTGGATGGCGGATACGTCGGTAGATCCGATGGCGGCAATATTGCTCAATACTTCACAGATCCGATCTTTAACCCGGGTCCCACAGGAGCACAACGACAGAGCTGGGAACAGATGTACTACCCCTACTTCGGGGCGGAGTTCTTCCGAGACTACTCCAAGCCTTATCAATTCAGGCCTGGCATTTATCCGGGACCTTTTGGCGTATATCCTTTCAACCCAGTGCCTTATTATTCAGACTTCAGATTGAGCTCTTTAGCTGGTATGTCGTGGGAGCCGTTCCAAAAGAACTGGACAGAAACTCAGAACTATGCAAAAGCAAGCTCATCCATGAGAGTATACCAGAATGGAGTTTGGGTAACGCCGTAAAAATGTGATACCGATGCCTAGCCCACGACATCAGCCCTATGAGATGCCGCATCGCTGCCGGATAGCCGTACCAGGATGGCACCCACAATCTTGTCGAATGCCTTTGCCGACAACGTCTCGTTCTTGGCGAATGTTTGGCCCATGTCGCCCAGTCTCCCGATCTCCGCGTCCAGAGGTATGGCACCCAGGAACGGCACATCCAATTCTTTGGCTGCCTTCTCCCCGCCCCCTGTTTTAAAAACCTCTATCCGTCCACCGCAGTGGGGGCAGATCAAGCCGCTCATGTTCTCAATTATCCCCAGCATGGGCACATCCATCATGAGGAACATGTTCACCGCCTTGCGGGAATCAAGCAATGCCACCTCTTGCGGAGTGGTGACAATGACGGCACCATCCAGGCCGGTGATCAGTTGAGCGACGCTGATGGGCTCGTCGCTGGTTCCAGGGGGCAGGTCCACCAGAAGGAAGTCGAGGTCGCCCCAGTTGACATCAGTTACGAACTGCTTTAAGGCGGACATCTTCATGGGGCCGCGCCAGACCACGGGAGAATCGCGACTCTTCAAGAGCAGGGCCATGGAGACGGCCTTGATGCCGGCGGCATCTGCCGGCACGAGGCCCTCCGGGCTAGCCATCAGTTTCTGGTCCTCAATTCCCAGCAGCTTGGGGATATTGGGGCCGGTGATGTCTGCGTCCAGGATACCAACTTTAAAGCCCCTGCTTTGCAGAGCGGCGGCCAAATTTACGGTGACGGTGCTCTTGCCCACGCCGCCCTTTCCGCTTCCTATCACGATCTTGTGCTTGATCCGGGTCATGCGGTCTACAGTCTCTTTTTGCCGGGCTCTTGGGTCATCACAGCTTCCTTTGTCGGCGCAGGAGCTGCAAAGGCCCTCGCAGCTCTCTTTGCCGGCTTCATTTGATGGGGGCGCACTCATGTAAACACCAAATTTTCTTCTCAACCGAAAAAGGAGCTTATGAGATCATATATTTAATCTTTGCTAGTATTGTCCGATCCCTTTAAATCAGCAAGCTTGGAGCTAAGGTGCTCCAGTCGCGATCGGAGAAGTGTCAGCTCCCTTTCCATGAGCTGCATTTCATGCTGGCTGGACTGTTCTTCCATCACTTGCGAGCCATCTCCTCCCCGCAGGGCAAAGCTGCCTCCTTCGATCCTAAGCCCCATCCCGTAGACCAGGGCGGCAGCGATCTTTTTTCTGGCATTCATCAGATCGTTCCAGAGGGCTTTCCTGGAGATGCCCATATAAAATGCCGCCGCCTCCTGGTCCAGCTCCAGCAGGTCCACCAGCCGCACCGCCTCCAGCTCCTCCAGAGTTACGGATATGGCCTCAATCTTGGGACAGCCCTCCGGCATAAAGCATCGCACGGCTGGAACCTCTGAGATCCAGCGTCTTCCTCTTCTTCTTCCTCGACAAGAACACATGATGATCTCATAGCGTAAAGGTCGTATTTGTGACTGCTCCCCTGACGAAAAGCATAGGCATCTATGGAAATATTTAAGTATATAATCTCATAAGTTACTAATCAATTGAAGATTTCCATAGCTAGCGGTAAGGGCGGCACGGGCAAGACCCTGGTGGCCACGAGCATGGCCGCTTCTCTGGCCACGCCCGGGACATCGGTCACAATCGCCGACTGCGATGTCGAGGAGCCCAATGCCTACCTGTTCTTTCCGGAAAGGACGCTTTTAGAGAGGAAAGAATGTCTCGTTCCCGTGCCGGTCATCAATGAGGCGCAGTGCACGCACTGCGGCAAATGCTCCGAAGTATGCGCCTATCACGCTCTGGCCGTGCTCCCCGAGACCGTTCTGCTCTTTCCTGAACTTTGCCACGGTTGCGGCGCATGCAAAATCATTTGCCCGGAGGGAGCTGTCAGCGAAACCTTCCGCTCCGTAGGAGAGATATTTCGGGCCCAATCCGGCGGCGTAGAGATCGTCTGGGGCGAGCTTGCCCTGGGAGAGGCGCGCACCACTCCGCTCATCAAGGCCGTGAAGGATGGGGCTGAGGGCGAGACGGTTATCGTGGACTGTCCGCCCGGCACCTCCTGCTCCCTGGTGGAGTCTGTGCGCGGCACAAACTTTTGCCTTCTGGTCACCGAGCCCACGCCCTTCGGCCTTTATGATCTAAACATCGCCCTGAAGGTTCTGGAGAAGATGAATATCCCGCACGGGGTCCTGGTCAACAAGAGCGGCATGGGCGACAGAAAGGTCTACGAGTACCTGGAGAAGAGAAACATACCCCTGCTTATGGAAATTCCCCTGGATCGAAAGATCGCAGAGCTTTACTCCCGGGGGGAGATCTTTGCCGAGAAGATGCCGCAGTGGAAGGCCCAGTTTGCCGGCATGGTCCGGAGAATTGAGGAGATGGTATCATGAAGCAACTGGCAGTTGTAAGCGGCAAAGGAGGCACGGGCAAGACCTCCATCGTCGCCTCTTTGGCGGCTAAAGCCCGCGGCCGGGCCGTCTATGCCGACTGCGATGTGGACGCACCCGATCTGCACCTCATACTCCAGCCCCGGATCAGGGAGCGTCGCGAGTTCTTCGGAATTAAGAGAGCGTTTATCGACAGAGCAAAATGCAATCAATGCGGCTCCTGCCAGGATGCCTGCCGGTTTGCGGCGATTTTCGATTTCCAGGTCAATGCAGCGCTATGCGAGGGATGCGGCGTCTGCAAATTGGTCTGCCCGGCTGAAGCTGTGGAGATGAGAGAGTGTCTCGCTGGCTATGCCTATCTATCCGATACCAGATTTGGCCCCCTGGCGCATGCCGAGCTGTTCCCGGGCGAGGAAGCGTCAGGAAAATTGGTGGCCATGGTAAGGGAAATGGCTCGCGACCTGGCTGCCATGCATAAGCTGGATCTGATACTGATCGACGGCTCCCCCGGCATCGGCTGCCCGGTGATAGCCTCGCTTACCGGAGTAGACCAGGCCCTGGTGGTGACCGAACCCACCATCACCGGCGAGCACGACCTGGAGAGGATCCTGGACGTGGCCAAACACTTCGGCATCAGTACGGCCGTCTGCATAAACAAGTACGACCTCAACCCAGAGGCGGCCCGGCACATCGAGGCCCTCTGTGAGGAGCGGGCGGTTATTGTCGCGGGAAGGCTGCCCTACCATCCATCCGTGGTGGAGGCCATGGTATTGGGCCGGTCTGTGGTGGAGATGGGTGGGCCGGTAGCGGATGCCATATCTGAGATGTGGAGAGTTCTGGAAAAACAGCTTTGAATTGGGGGTTTGACTGAATGTTTGCAAAGATGCTGGTGGCCTGGGCGGCCTTGGTCATGGTCCTGACGGTGCAGTCCCAGGCTCAATACGATCCATTGGGAAGTGACATCTTCACTTTGCCGGAGGATATGAGAAGAACGGGCAGCTTGGATTCACTAAATTATTTTGATTCAAAAGCCGATCCCCTGGGCTTGGATCCCTTGATGCGCCCGCTCGACCCGGAGCACACGGCGGAGTTTCTGGATAAAATCCGCGGCAGAGAGTATCTGGGCCCCTTTGTACCGGCTGCACAAGACCTGCGGGGAAATTGGAATCTGGACCTTCTAGGCGGCACGCCTGGTAAAGTCGAGCTGCTGCTTGTCCAGAACCGGGACGCGGTCTTTGGGCGGGGCACATTATCTTTGGGCGGCTCCCGCAATGCCCTCTCCGCCAGCGGTCAGGCCGTGAAAGATGTGCTATATTTAGATCTGATGAATGCAGAGGAGTTGATGCTCTACCGGTGCACTCTGACGATGAGCAAGGACTTCCTCTCCGGCAGCTTCAATGTCTTTGATGCTCAGGGGCAGGCATGGTCCGGGACCATCCAGGGCAGCCGATCGGCATAGGTGTGCGTAAAAGGTTTCTTGAAAATAGGGAGCCCAGGTGGCTCCCCTTGATTTCATTTTGTGTTGATGCTATCCTGCTTTCACTATATCCTCGAACCTGGCTTTATCAAGGTACTTAGGTGCGTATTGTATTCCACGACCCTGCAGGTCGGCGACGTATGAGCGCAGATGTTTTCTGGAGCCGGCCAGCAGCCCCTGGTATACAACCTTTATATCTTCCGTCGCCGTCGCTGCCAACTCTTTCTCCAGGTCCATGATGCTAATCTCCTCGAAGGCGGCAGCCACCATCAGAGCATCCCGATCAGATCGCAATCCTTCTGTCAAAAACTCATCATGAATTCTCTGCAAAGTCTGGTTCTGAAATACTCCCGGCTCACCCTTTCCCGGAATAGCAAGCCCGTATTTGTCTATGATGGCTTTGGCCTGGTCCATGTGACTTTGCTCCGATCTTCGCAGATTCATGAAGATGGAGAGGTTGTTCTTATCATAAAGTGAGGTGTACAGGTCGCGGGCAGCCTTTTCTTCCTCCCAGATGAAGAGGGCTCCTTCCTTCTCGCGCATGGTTAGGGTTGCAACCGTAGCTGTAGCCGGAGAAGTCATAGTCTGCCCACGGGTTATGGTCATGATTCCCTCGCCGTAGGCCACATTGTGCTTGACGCTGAGTTCTTGATTTTGGGACAATGCCCAGATTATGGAGATCGCCTGGCCGGGCGAGAAAGCCTTGTCGAACTCGTCTCCCGTGTCCAGCTTTCTCTTCAACTCGATGACCGTGCGACCGGCTCCTTTGCTCCCGCCAGATTCCACGATGTCGCTTGTGCCTCCCAGCAACGTATCCTCGATATGCGGACCGTAGTTGCCTGTGCAATACTCGTCCAGCACTGTCGCTTTGCCTCCTTGCACCGAGGCCAGGATTATGTCGGCGTTCTTCATCCACTCCTGGGGCTCAAAGCCAATAGCAAGCCATCCGTCAGTGCTGCCGTTCAGGGCCAGGTAGAGATATTCCGGATCGTTCTTCCAGGAGATCTGCATCTCGCCTCCGCTGTATCCCTGCCTGGCCGAGCCCTGCAGGAGCATGCTGCGAGAGTATTCGCTATCCCCCACTATTCCATCCGCTTTCCACCCTTCTGTGGCTGCCTTCTCTTCCACGACCGGGGCCTTTTCAGGCTGAATGCAGCCGGAGGAAAAGAGCAGCAAACCTAACAATAAGGCGACAAGATTTGGTTTCATATTGGTTATATTGGTCTGCTGAATATATCAGATTATCGATTCTATGGAAATATTTGGCCGCCTCAGGTAGAAACTGTTGCCCTGATATTCGGTCTTGACGAGCTGTCCCTGATCAATCAGCTCTTCCACAACCTCCCAGCTCTCCTGGGCCTGCCGCAAAAATTTTCTAACCGCCGCCTCTCGCATGGGGTGAACGGCAGCAATTGAGAGAAGGTCGTTCACCACATTGCCCGTAAGATCGAAGCTATCTCCTTCATATCCTACGAGAAGCTCCACAGGCTTCACCCTGGCGCAAAATATCTGGTAGGCGCGGTTAATACTTTCCTCCGAGGGCATTTTGGCCCATTTTTCCGCGGGCGGCCGGGTGGGAACAGAGATATAGGCAACATTTGGATCAGCCTTTTCCAGGAATTCTGCTATGGCTAAAAGAGTGCTCTCATCATCATTTATGCCGGCCAGCAGCATGCTCTCTGTGACAAGCACGCCTTTAAAATCCTTTGAGAAGTCGAGGATGCCCTGCAAAATTGACTCATGCACCAGGGCCCGGTGGGGCCGATCCATGCGCCGCCAGGTCCGCTCCTCCCGTGAATCCACCTTGAGAGAGACCCAGTCCGCCTTGGCCAGCTCCTCTCGCACGCTCTCATCCCAGATCAATGAGGCGTTGCTGATCACGGCTATTCTGATGCCCAGAGTTCTCAGCATATCGATCTCCTGGCCCAGGTTGATGTCCAGGGTGGGCTCTCCATCGGGCACGAAGGTGAGGTAATCGATGGCGTGGCCCTGGCTTTGTGAGCTGTCCACCTTCTCCTTCACCTCCCGGTAGATCTCCTGGGGCGAGTAGAAGGAACGGCGCTGTAGCTCCATTTGCCCCGTCCTGCCCACCTGGCAGTAGGCGCAGGAGTAGGTGCATATCTTGGCAGGAATGTTGTTTATGCCCAGGCTTCTCCCCAGCCGCCGGGAGGGCACGGGTCCGAAAGCTATCATTCTTTTTCCCCTTCCTGTATTTTTATTTTCAGAGCGGTATTGAGTCACCCACAGTCAGGGGCCGGCATCTCTCGCCCAAAGCCTCCTGCAGCCGACAGACAGCCTTCTGTCCGGTGCAGTGTCCCGGCCGGACGAAGGCGGGACCGAGTCTTCGCAACGCCTCTGCCGTTGCTTCTATGCGCTTTTCATCCGCTTCCATGAGGTGGAAGCCCCCTATCACGGCATGAAGCTCCTCGACTCCCGTGATCTTCTGGGCATGCCGGATGGTATTGATGATTCCGGAGTGAGCACAGCCGGTGATGACGACAAGCCCTTTGCCTGGCAAGTTGATCGCCAGGGCCTGGTCGTCCGGGATACTGTCTTCGCAGTACTGGCCGTCCCTGACCGTCCAGAAGCCATCCACTTTCTCACAGGCCTCCAGGCGCGGCACCTCACCTGTGGTCACGACCCCCGGCGCTATTGCTACCGGGCCTTGGCAATCGAGCATGATCGCCCCGGCGGCCTCGGCCTCGGCCCGGCGGAAGGGCGGGCCGATGTACTGGAGAGCTGGCCGGGCTTTTAGCTTGGGCGCGAAGATATCGGGATGGGCCAGGATGCATATTCTGCCGTTTCGGCGCTGCAGGACTCCCATCAGGCCACCGGTGTGATCATAATGGCCGTGGCTGAGGCAGATGAGATCGAGATGGCAGAGGTCGATATTCAAGGCATCGGCATTATGCAGCATCACCTCTGAGGAGGCGCCCGTGTCCCAGAGCAGCCTCATCTTCTCCGGGCCATAGCCCAGCTCCAAAAAGACGGACAGGCCATGCTGCGCCCAGACGGAAGTGTTGTCAAGCGAGGCGGAGTTCTCGACTACAATGGTCAGACGGAGGTCCTGCAACATGATAAAATTAGAGAGCGCTGACAGCTTAAACCTGACGTGCGAACTTGAGTTGGCTGGCAGTTCCCATTCTGGTGCCCAGGCAGCAGAAAATTTTGGCCATTTCTTTTGTTTGCTGAATTATAGAACGCACAAATCTCGCGCCCATCATGCCAAGGTTTAAATAATTTCTCTCAATATTACTAATTATCTGGTGATGGATGATGAAGACAATTATAATGGCCTGCATCTGTCTGCTGCTGGCGTTCTCAAGCATGGCTTATGCAACAGACCAGGATCTGCTCACAGTGAAGGATAACTTTACCAGTGAGATGAACGATAGTGCTCTTGGCCAGGCCCTGGCCGGACAGCCTTCCGGGGGCCTGACTGCCCCGGAGAAAGAGGGCCTGCTTTTTATGGCTGAGGAGGAGAAGCTGGCGGGAGACGTCTATTTGGCCCTCAATGAAAAGTGGAACCTGCGTGTCTTTGACAACATTGGCAAGGCGGAAAGGACCCACGAGGCAGCCGTCAAGATGCTTCTGGAAAGGTACTCGCTGCCCGATCCCACAAAAGGGGCGGGAGAGTTTTCCAATGAAACCCTGCAAGGGCTCTATGATGATCTGGTAAGCCGGGGAAGTGCTTCCGTTAAGGATGCCCTGCAGGTGGGAGCGGCCATAGAGGAGATAGACATCCTCGATCTGGAAGAGCGCATGGCCCAAACGGACCGAGAAGACCTATTGCTGGTTTATGCCAATTTAATGAGCGGCTCAGAAAACCATCTGCGGGCCTTTGTCAATAACCTGCAAAAGCTTGGGTTTGAATACAATCCTGTGTACCTCTCCCAAGAAAAGTACAATGGCATAATCAGCGGCTAAAAAATTTTTTTTTATCCTCTGTATGTGTTTTTTGTTCACTGTTATTTTCGACGATCCGAATGTTTTAAATACAACATCGCATATAAGCGTAATTGCAAATTCATAAAAATTAGTGAGGCTTTTTGATGAAGATATGTGTTACGGCAGGAGCATCGGGCCTTGATGCCCCCATGGATCCCAGATTTGGGCGATGCCCCTTTTTCGTGGTGGTTGACCTGGACAGCATGAGCGAGAATTCCATTCCCAACTCCGACGTAATGGCATCCAGCGGTGCAGGGATACATGCGGCCCAGGAAGTGGCCAGGCAGGGCGTTTCTGCCCTGATTACAGGAAATATCGGCCCCAATGCCATGCAGACACTCTCTGCGGCCAAGATCGAAGTTTATCAGCACCAGGAAGGGGGAAGCGTCAGAGATGTCGTGGAAAAATTCCAGAAGGGTGAACTCATGAAAATCAGCAGTGCCTCCGTACCGGTTCATGCCGGCATGGGTCAGGGTCCCATGGGTAAAGGCAGAGGACGAGGCGGTGGCGGTGGTAGAGGCGCTGGTGCGGGAAGCAGTGGCCAGGGTGCCGGAAGTGGATCAGGTGTTGGCGCTGGCAGAGGCCAGGGTCAGGGAGCTGGAAGAGGTGATCAAGGACAATGAAGGTCTGCATTCCCACCATGGGCGAGGGCGGCATGCAAGAGGCCATCTGCCAGCACTTCGGCCGGGCTCCGACTTTCACCATAATCGATCTGGATAGCGGAGAGATCAAGGTTCTGCAGAACGTTAGCGAGCACATGGGCGGAAAGGGCCTTCCCACGGAGACCATCTTCGCAGAAGGGGTACAGGTGATGATTGTGGGCGGCCTGGGACCCAAAGCGGTCTCACTCTTTAACCAGGCGGGCGTTGAAGTATTCGTGGGAGCTGTCGGCATCGTAAAGAATGCCGTCGATGACTGGCAGGCGAAGACGCTGACCCGCGCCGACCTGGACAATGCCTGTAAAGATCATAAGCATAAAGCAGAAAATTAAACTGATAGGTATTATATCGACGGCAGCAATATCCTTTGCGCTTTAGGAAGGACGGGGTGCAGGGGCAGAGAATCCCTGCCCCTTCAGAGGTGGGATGAATCGTGCCCCGCTGTGATTTCTGAGTTACCAACATCTATTTAACCTCATGGGCATATACTATTTGGTGTCTGGTTTGTTGCCAGCAGTTGAAAAGACTCAAGCAACAAACGAAACATCTTAAACTAATTGGGTTGGGATCACAAACCATCGGTGAAAGTCCGTAGATGCCCGTGAATTCATTCATGGGAGTGGTCACATGGTATGAAAGGCCAAAAAAAACCAAGGATTTCCCAGAGGCTACAACTGCTCTTTATTACGGGAGACCGTGCAAGCCATCAAAAGGCCCAGCAGTCTCTTTACATCCTTGCGAAAATCATCCAGGCTGCCGTCATTTATAAGCTTCAGGTCGGCGGTCTTCATGGCCTCGCACATGCCCCATCCCTTCTCCCGGCATTCCCTCTGCTCGAGCGCAGCGGCCGCCAGGTTGTCCGGCTCCCGGCAAGAGGATATGCTCTTGGTATCCGCATCTGTCTGCATGCCATCGTTTTCCGGGCTCCCGCCCGGATCGTCGGGACGGCCCCGCGCCGCCAGCCATTTCAGCCTGTCCCTGGCGGGAGCACAGACCTCTACCAGGTGAAACTCATCGGCATGGGCGCGAAAGAAGTCCGCCTCCTTGGCGGAGCGCAGACCATCTACCACTACTACATCCTTTCCCGCAGCTTTTGCCCTCTCAAAAGTAATTTTAGCCACCGCGTCCGGGCCTTCAACGGCTCGCAAGGCATTGCCGATGCAGCCTAAATTCTGGTCGGTAGGCTCCAGTCCCTGCCGGGTCGCTTCCTGGCGGATGACGTCTCCCATGACCACCACTGCCAAACCCTGCTGCCTGGCAATCTGAGAGGCTTCCCCCTTGCCTGAGCCCGGCAGGCCCACAAAACCGATGATCTTCATCTTGTTCACCATTTTATTATCTAGTTTTTCCAGGTTATCTTGGGGGCGGCTCGAATCCGAACCTTAAGCTCTGGCCTGCAGGTTGCCCTGCAAGCGTTGGCCATCTCCTCTAAAGCCTCTATCGAGACCGGCTCAAATCTGGCTTCTCCCTCCCTCGGCAATCCCTGTTGCAGGATCATGCTTTCCAGGCGATTTTCCGGATATAGCGCCCTCAAGCGGCAGAGCGTGCCGGCAATCTTCATCAACTGGGAGCGGGACGGCATCTCCGGAAAGATGGTGCTGCGCGCGTCCAGTGTCACTCCTAATTTAAAGCAGATCTCAAGGCTTTCCGCCACCCGCGCCGCCATGCCGCCTCTGCCGGTAGCCTTTTCGTAATCCGGCTCCAGAAGAGCGGTCTTCAGATCGAGAAATACCTTATCCACCAGCCCTTTTGCCAGCAACGTTTCCAGACGGCCGGGAAAGCAGCCCGAGGTCTCCAGGCCTGTTGCCAGATGCAGGCTCCTGGCCAGACGAAAGAGTCTGGCACAGGCCTGCGGCTGAAGCAGCGGCTCGCCTCCTGATAAGACAAAGACATCGACAAAGGGCTTGCTGCTTGCCCGTTGTGATGCCTCATCAAGGTTGATCTGCAGGGAAAGAGCCGCGAGGGGAGTGAGTAGAGTGGGTAGAGAACGGGGAGAAAGGACACAAATGGGTGCATCGATCCAGGTCCTGGCCCAGGGGGCCGCTGCAAAGCCCTTGACCTCTGATGCAATGCGAGAGGCAATATAATGATGAGCGACCAGGCTCTCTCCCGTCTGCAGCCTCTGGTTGTGGCAATGGGGACAGCGCAAAGGGCAGCCTCGCAAAAAGGCCACCATAGCGGCGCGCCCCAGCCAGTCTACCGTAGAAAGAGGAACAATCCCACCGAAGTTTACCAACATTTCCTTCCTGGGGAAAGATCAAGCTTTATCGGCCTTCCAGCAATGCGATTCAGCCTCTCTTCCAGCTCCAACTCATCTGAGGCGGCCTTTCCCTCTAATGAGGCCAGGTCTTTTTCGGCTTGATCTAACGCTGCATCCAGGCTCTTATTGCTTTTTCTGGCCTGGCTCATCTCCTCTTTCAGACGATGGCCCTCGCGGCTGCTCTCTTTGATCTGAGACTCCAGATCTAAGATCTCCTTTTTCATATTTGCCTGCCTGGCCCTGGCATTTTCCAGCGATCTTCTCTTTATAAGCAGGTCGATATGATCGAGAATCTTCTCCTTCTTTTTGTCCTTCAATCCCAGTGTCGCCAGATGGCTGCGAAGCTCCTCTAAAGAGCCGGCGATATCCTTATCCAACACCTGCGAGGGTGACACTAAGAGCTGCTCTAAGACGTTTTTATGCCGCAGATTGATCCTATCGCTTGATCCTTGCTTCATGATTCTGGCCAGCGCCTTGGTCAGTGGTGCAATAAGATCGGCCAGTTCATCTTCTGCCATAGATTGGTCCTGCTTCTTCTTCTCCAGGCTTCTCTTCAGCTCTTCCGCTCTTTTCCCCTCATCGCTTGCCGTCAGCCTTTTGGCCTCCTCTTCCAGACCGGATAACCGGGCCGTTATCCCCGCCAGCATCGCTTCATCCTGCCGTGCTTTCTTTTTCAGCTCATCGATGGCCGATAGCTCTTTCTGTAACCTTTCGGCAAGCTCCCGGGAGTACCAGCTCTCCTCTGCTACCCTTCTTTTTTTGCCGATCTCGCCCTCCAGATCGACCAGCAGACGGCTGATTTGTGCCAGGTCGGTGTTGATGCTCTCGATGTTCCTGGGAAAGAGTGCGGCCACATACCTCTGTGCTCTGCCGAAGGTGGTCACCGTCCTCTCCAGTCCTTTAACGAGGGTCCAGTGGTGCTGAAAAGCTGAATCCGGATCCTTTTTCTTGGGGGGCATCAGCTTCTCAGAAAGCGTTGCAAGCTGCTTTAAGACCTCGCCGCGTGCCGCCAGGCCCGCCCGCAGAAGCTTGGGCGGCGTGCCGTCGTCCGCACTGGCCATTGCCAGGGCGGATATGTCTTTAGAGAGAACCTTCGCCACATCATCCATGCGGCCATAGATCTCATTCAGGCGCTCCGCAAAACCGGATTCCTTGCCTCTCTCTTCCAGCCAGGAATTAATCTCGGCAAGCGGCAAGATGGCGGCCTCTTCTTCGGCCTTCTTTCCTCCCAAAAAATTCCTAAGCCACTTCAAGGCTGTATCTCCTCTTTTTTCAGTTGAGAGATGACTTTCTCGGCAATCTTGGGACCCAGCAGGCGAGCGACCTCCATCGGGTCGGTTGCCTTCAGCCTTTCTATGCTGGTTATGCCCGACAAATGGAGCTTCCTGGCCCGGACGCGGCCCACCCCCTTCAAGTTTAGCAAAGCAAGAAGATCCTGGCCGGCACCATAGTGAATGCGCTGTGCCAGTTGCTCTGCTTTGAAGGTTATGCCCAGTTCAAGGTGCTTGGACAGCTCCGCTAAGGAGTGCATGAGCCACTCCGCCGTTTCCGCAAAGCGGCGGATGTCTCCTGGTCCGATGTGATATCTGCTGGCAATCTGCTCCTCATGCACCTCGCCGATCCAGTCCATGAGCATGGCCGCCGTCTTGGCCTCGCGGAGCAGATAGTCGTAGTTGTCCTCATCATAAAGCTCCAACTGGTGCTGATCGATGAACTCCTCTACCCATCCGTCCGCGGCCTGGACATAGAGCAGATCCATATCAGGAGTCATGGCAATGAGGTGAATGAGGCTGAGGTCGGAGGGCCTTTTCCGCCCGGCCCGGTCCGCTTCCAGGGCATTCTTCTCGCTTGCGCTATTTTTCCTCAGGTTTCCCAGCATGATAACGGCGCTCAGAGGATCGATGTAGAGCTTGGAGACCAGAGAGCCGAGTCTGGTTGGCGAGAGAAGCCCCTCATCGCTGCTCTGGATCATGCCGTTATCCCTCAAAAAGTCGAGGACAGTCTCCAGTGTGACATCCAGATGCCAGGGATCCTGCTGCTGGGCATAAAATGTGGTGGCGATGAAGGCCTTTAACTCCGCCTCATTTCTGGCGAAGCCGGCAGCGAATGTAGAGAGAAGATGGGTTCTCAGAGCGTTCTCGCTGGCCAGCTTCGACCAGATCTCTTCCGGGGTGCCGTGGATGTAGTGCTCCAGGAGTTCCTGCATCTCGGAAACGCTCTTGGCCATCAGAAAGGATTCGCCATAAGGATCAAGACCCGGCCTTCCGGCGCGCCCCGCCATCTGGCGGTATTCGATGACGGGAATGGGCGTCATACCCCTACCGTACTCATATCTCCTGTAGCTCTTGATGAGCACTCTACGGGCAGGCAGGTTCAGGCCTGCGGCCAGGGTGGGAGTGCTGGCTATGACCTTGATCTTGTTGTCCCGGAAGCCCTGCTCCACCAATCGTCGCTGCTCAGGCAGGAGGCCGGCATGGTGGAAGGCAACGCCGCGAGAGACGCAGGCGGCGAGGCGCACTGCCGTCTCGCTCTCGCCTGTGGCCAGAATGCTCAAAGATAACTCCCGCGCCCCCTCATCGACAGGGATCAGGCTGCAGAGCCGGGAGGCCGAAGCCTCGGCGTTCTTCCTGGAGTTCTCGAAGATCAGTATCTGCGCCGACTGGGAGAGGGTATCCTTGACCAGGGCCAGTGCTTCATCCTTCTTGGCATCAAGGGGGACCATCCCATCAGAGAAGACCAGCATTCCATTGCAGATGATGCCTTCTCGCAGACGGATGGGCCGCCAGTCGCTGCTTACCAACTCCGCCTTCAGCCAGGCAGCCATCTCCTGGGCATTGGCAACGGTTGCGGATAGGCCGATGACCTGCAAATTGGGATTGCAATGGCGAAGCTTGGTGATGGTCATCTCCAGGGTGGGGCCGCGACCCACGTCGCTGAGCAGGTGGATCTCATCCACCACCAGGACGGCCAGGTCTCGCACCCAGGAGGCCCCGTTTCTCATGAGAGAGTCGGCCTTCTCAGAGGTAGCGATTATTATCTGATTTTTGCCCAGGCGCTCGTCTCTCCTGTCAAAGTCTCCGGTGCTGATGCCCACAGAGACGCCAAGGGTCCTGAATCGTTTAAAAGAATCGTACTTCTCCGTGGCCAGGGCGCGAAGCGGTACGATGTAAAGTGAGCGGCGGCCTTGCAGGGAGGCTTTGAGCATGGCCAGCTCTGCCAGCAGGGTCTTGCCGGAGGCGGTGGACATGGCCAGCAGCATGCTCTTGCCTTCCAACAGGCCCCTTTCCAGAGCCTCGGCCTGGGGCGGATAGAGTTCTTTATAGCCACGATCCTCGTAAAGCCTGACGGCCTCCGGGGAAAGCCACGAGGCAAGGTCCTTTATCTCCAGCATCTATATCTCCATGCTCCTCTAATCTTAAATACTACGTGAAAGTAGTCACAATCATATAAATGCATCTTCCATGGAGAGAAACTAATGTATGCCGATCGGATAAAAAATCTCCCGCCGTACCTCTTTGCCGCCATAGACAAAGCAAAACAGGAAGCACGGGCAAGAGGCGTGGATGTAATCGACCTGAGCGTGGGCGACCCCGATTTGCCGACGCCTGAGCACATCGTCAAAGCCCTGAATAAAGCAGCCAGTGACCCGTCCAATCACCAGTATCCTTCCTACGAGGGCAAGCTGGCCTTTCGCACAGCGGTAGCGGACTGGTACAAGAGGACATTTGACGTCGACCTGGACCCGGAAAAGGAGGTTCTAACTCTGATCGGCTCCAAGGAGGGAATTGCCCATGCGCCCCTGGCCTTCATCAATCCCGGAGACGTGGCCTTGGTGCCCGATCCAGCCTATCCGGTTTACCGCACGGCCACCGTTTTTGCCGGAGGCGAACCTGTGATCATGCCGCTTCTTCGGGAGAACAAATTCCTGCCTGATCTGGAGGCCATTGCTCCCGCTGATGCCAGACGGGCCAAGATCATGTTTCTCAACTACCCCAACAATCCCATCGGCGCCTCGGCGGACAGGAGCTTCTTCAAGAAGGTAATCGACTTTGCCGAAGATTACAATATCATCGTCATGCACGACAATCCCTACTCAGAGACCTACTACGACGGAGAAAGGTCGCTGTCCATTCTGGAGATGAAGGGAGCCAGGGATGTGGCGGTGGAGTTTCATTCGCTCTCCAAAACGTACAACATGACTGGCTGGAGGATCGGTTCAGTTGTGGGGAATAGCGACGTGGTGGCGGGCATTGGCAAGATCAAGAGCAACATCGACTCGGGGACCTTTGGGGCGGTGCAGGATGCGGGAATTGTGGCCCTGCATAGCCCTAGGGCAGTGGTGGACGAGATCAGAAATATCTACCAGCACCGAATTGATATCCTCTACAAGGCCCTCAAGGATCTGGGGCTGCAGATGGAAAAGCCGCGCGCCACGCTTTACCTCTGGGCCTTTGTGGGAGGAAGCTCCATCGAATATGCTGGAAGGCTCCTGGAGAAGACTGGCATCGTGGCCACGCCCGGAGTGGGCTTCGGCCAGTATGGCGAGGGCTACATCAGGTTCTCCATCACCCAACCTACGCTGCGGATAGAAGAGGCTGTGGTGCGGCTGGAGAAGATGGGCAAGTGAATTCTTTGCGCCTTTTGTGGTGACTCGCTGCAAAAGCGCTCACCACAAGGCGCAAAGATCCTATCACATTAATTCCGGAGGGAATCCAAATTGTTGGAAAATTATTCTGCTAAGGAGATCGAGGCTAAGTGGCAGAAGACCTGGGAGGACAAAGCGGTCTATCAGCCCGAGCCCGACTCCAGAACGAAGTTCTTTTTAACCATACCTTATCCTTATCTTAATGGAAATTTGCATGCCGGGCATACGCGCACCTTCACCATCGGCGATGCCGTAGCGCGCTTCATGCGTATGCAGGGAAAGAACGTTCTTTTCCCCATGGCCTTTCATGCCACGGGAACGCCCATCGTGGGCCTCAGCGAGCTGATTGCCAAACGCGATCCATTGATCTGGGATGTTTACATCAAGCTGCACGGCATTCCTGAGCAAGAACTCTCGGCATTAAATACGCCGGAAAAGATTGTGCTCTACTTCCGCAGGGAAGCGAAGAAGGCCATGCAGTCCATCGGTTACTCCATCGACTGGAGGCGGGAGTTTACCACCACCGATCCGGCCTACAGCAAGTTCATCGAGTGGCAGTACGGCATTTTGCGCCGCCTGGATTATGTGGTCAAGGGCAGCCATCCGGTGCGCTGGTGCCCGCATGATCGAAACCCGGTGGAGGATCACGACATTCTCAAGGGCGAGGATGCCACCATCATGGACTTTTCCCTGATCAAGTTCCGGATGGGGGACACGATTTTGCCCTGCGCTACTCTGCGCCCGGAGACGGTCTTCGGTGTGACCAACCTCTGGCTCAACCCGGATGTCAATTATGTACTGGCCAAAGTGAACGAGGAGACCTGGGTCGTCTCCAGAGAGGCTTACGAAAAGCTGACCTTCACAGACCGGACCGTAGCTTTGATAGGGGAGATATCGGGAAAGGAATTGATCGGCAAGAGGGTCACCAATCCGCTGACGGGCACCGAGGTTCTCGTGCTGCCCGCAGCATTCGTGGAACCGGACAACGGTTCAGGAATCGTCATGTCCGTTCCGGCTCATGCGCCTTACGATTATCTGGCGCTCAAGGATCTGTACGGCAAAGACCTGAGCAATTACGGCATCACCGAGGACCTGATGGAAATCAAGTTCATCTCCCTGATTGAGTCGCCCGGATACGGAGAGTTGCCGGCTGTGGAAGCCGCAAACGAGCTAAAAGTCCGAGACCAGAATGATCCCAAGGCAGAGGATGCCACCAAGATGGTCTACCGGCGCGAGTTTCATAACGGCGTTCTCAAGGCCAACACGGGCAAGTACGCCGGAATCGCCGTCTCCAAAATCAAGGACGTCCTCCTGGCCGATCTGATGGAGCAGGGCATGGCCGAGATCTTCTACGAGTTTTCCGAGATGCCGGTCATCTGTCGCTGCGGCACGCGCTGCGTCATCATGATGGTGCGAGACCAGTGGTTCCTGGAGTACTCCGATGTGGAGTGGAAGGCCAATGTGCTGCGCTGCCTGGCGGGCATGAAGATCATACCCGAGGAGTTTCGGGTAGAGTTCATAAACAAGGTGGACTGGCTCAAGGACAAGGCCTGCGCAAGGCGCAAGGGACTGGGCACTCATCTTCCCTGGGACAAGGAATGGCTCATCGAGTCGCTGGGTGACAGCACGATTTACATGGCCTACTACATTCTGGCCAAGTACGTAAATGCTGGAATGAAAATGGATAATCTGCCGCCCGAGTTCTTCGAGTACGTCTTCATGAACAACGGCGACGCCGCCAGCATTGCGGCTCTCACCGGCGTGCCCCAGGAGACCGTACAGCAGATCCACGACGACTTCGGTTACTGGTATCCGGTAGATCTGCGTACCTCTGGGAAGGATCTCGTCGCCAACCACCTGCTCTTCTTCCTCTACCATCACGTGGCTATCTTCCCGGAGAGGCTCTGGCCGAAAGCTATCGCGGTCAACGGCTTCGTCTCCCTGGAGGGCAAGAAGATGTCCAAGTCCAAGGGGCCCATTCTCACACTATGCCAGGCCGTCGCTGAAAACGGAGCGGATGTGACAAGGCTCTACATCCTGGGCAATGCGGAAGGCACAGCGGACGTGGACTGGAGAAATGATGCAGTAGAGGCCACCTATGCCCATATGGAGAGGTTCTACAATTTAGCACGGGAGATTTTGGCCGACAGCAGCATCGACGAATGCGCGGAGAAAACGCTCATCGACCGCTGGATGCTCTCCCGTTTGCAGCGGCGCATCGCCGAGGCCACAGAGGCCCTGGAAAACATTCAGACCAGAAGGGCGCTGCAGAACGCCTTCTACCTGCTCTTCAATGATCTGCGCTGGTACCAGAGGCGCGGGGGCAAGAGCCAGCTGCGAACTGTCCTGTCGGCCTGGGTGCGCATGATGTCGCCCTTCACGCCCCACGTCTGCGAGGAGCTGTGGGCCTCCGGTTTGGGAGAGGGCTATGCCTCCCTAGCGGCCTGGCCAAAGGCGGATGCCACTCTGATCGATCCGCAGGCTGAGAAAGCAGAGGACCTGCTGGAACGAACCCTGAAGGACGTGCAGGAGATTGTGAGCGTCACCAAAGCCACGCCCACCAAGATCATGCTCTACACCTCGCCAGCCTGGAAGAAAGAGATGCTAAGGATGTTCCTGGACTTTCTAGAGACCAAGAAAGCAGATATGGGGCCTTTCATGAAAGAAGCCATGTCATCCCCGCTGATCGCACCGCACAAGAAGGACATGCCCAAATATGCCATGAAGCTGGCCAAGGCGGCTCACTCGCTCTCGGCAGAGGCGCTGGGGCTGGACGAGTTCGAGACGCTCTCCAGAGAGAAAGCGTACCTGGCGGCGGCCATGGGCGTGCCGGTGGAGATCTGCTCGGCAGACGAGGCGGGGGAGGACCCCAAGGGCAAGAGCCGCCAGGCGGAGCCGGGGAGGCCGGCGATTTATATTGAGTGAAAGTAAGCTGCAGACCGGTTGGCTTCGGGTGCTAAACCTGTGGCTAACGGAATTTAACCACAGAGGCGCAGAGCGCACAGAGAACGAACACGGAGACGGCGGTTCGATTGGACTGGAAAAGATGCTGCAAGGCGAATGAGCCAGGAAAGCCAGTTATTTATATTAATTGATATATTTTTTATAGATCTGCCAAGCTGAGAATTGAGCTTAAATGATTTGTATCTATTTTTAAATTTTTGCAAATATTGAATAATGGAAAATCCTGTGTTAATACGCAAGCGCTATTATTTTTTGCACATAAAATTATCGATGAATCCGTAAAGCCGAATTTCCATGCATTCGAACTTAAGTATTTATCCAATAGAATTTCATTTTTAGGTACATATATCTCATTCATAAGTTTAAAATAATTTATATTCGCATCAAATAATTCCTTTTTATCTTTTTTATTACTAATATCATTATCTATGAGGTTCCATGCCTCTGAAAGAATCCCAGGGGTAATCAATCGCTCCTTTGTGTGGTTCAGATACTGCATTAGGATATCATAATGTATCTTATTGCAGGGCTCGCCTCCATATTTTATTCTTTTTATTTTAGGGATGTATTCAGGATCATAATTTCCTGCGAGAAACAATAGAAGTGGTCCGGTATCGATTATTACTTTAGCAGGGAATTTGATCGATTTTTTCAACATCCAGAACTTCTCCCTCGTTATCGACGATTATTTTGAACTTTTTTCCTTCATCTTCAAATAGATCTTGAACCATGCAAATGACGATCCACTTATCTCCTTCCCTTTTAACAGAAACGGTTTCAAAGATGAATTTTATAAGTGACTTGGTCTCTTCAAAATACTTCTTGGCCGCTATTCCAGCATCTTTAGCATTCACGATCTCGCCTCAAATTTGGTTTAGTTATGAGCCATACCTTTTTAAATTTTCCCCAGAAAGAGGGGGGCAGATGAGTTCCGATACCCATGATTGCTGCGGTTGCGCAGGCAAGATGCGTGAAGGCAGGCACGATTTTATGGCCAGGGTTGGAAATGAGATCGATGTGATCATGAAGGACTTCTTCGCGGGACGGCTGCTGGCAAAGCCCCTGGCGGCGGGGGAGATCACATTCAAGCCCCAGCGGGCAGATTCGACGGGGTGAGCACGGCTTGCCATCGAACCCATGCAAAAGGGCAATTTGCAGAGGAGATCACAACGGGTTTAATACCTAGGGTTTACGGAATTTTACCACAGAGGCACGGAGAACGCACAGAGACGGCGATTCAAAAATGGTTTGGGGCAGATGCTAGGCACAAAGGATTACTTGGTGCTGAAAAATTGGTTCGATCAAGGCGTTAGCATCAGCGAGATCGCCAGGCAAACACAATACGATAGAAGGACGATCCGGAAATATGTACACTCTTCAAGTCCGCCTGTGTACAGAAAGAGAGCCAGAAAGGCGAGCAAGCTGGACGGATATCGGGATTACATAACCGGCAGGCTCCAAGAACATCCCTTATCCGCCAAGCGCATCTATGACGACATTTTAGAGATGGGATTTGATGGCAAGTATTCAATTGTGAAGGAATTTGTGAGAGAGACAAAGCAGAAGATTAGAGTGCCTTAGGGTTCGACTCAAAGCGTGAGTGATATCTATCGGCGGTGATTGCAGCATCTCTGGCATCCATGGCATCACTCCCGGCTCAAGATGAGCAACACATTTATCAATTTTCCCTGGAAGGTTCAGAGCGAGATGAATTCGTGCAATACTGTGCATGACCGGCCCAAGGCGGCCCGTTCCCTGAGCGCGAAAGCAACGGGCGGCCCGGCCCACGTGCAGCGGCCACGAGCAGCAGCCGGGACCCGAGCGCCGACAGCTGCCACATTCAAAAAAGCGCACTGCTTCTGAGCAATAGTCGTCTCCGTTCGTTCGTCCTCCGCGTGCTCTGCGCCTCTGCGGTTATATTCGTAATTGTTCGGCTATAATTATCCTCTAATAGTAACCGCAAATCACCACAGCTTTCTAAAACCCAGCACTCCGAAAATTGCCTCCGCCAAAGTCCAGCGCCACCTCGCTCTCAGGCCCGACCGGACTCCAGACCGCCCGGACGACATCGCAGCAAGCCCGACCGGCCCGGCCCACAGGCAGCGGCCACGAGCAGCAGCCTGCATCCGAGCAGCACAGAGCACGGCCCTGCGGCTGCTCGGCGCTGCATCCGGCAGCCCGCATGGATCGCAAAGCTGTAGAACGCATCGAATCTTTGTGCGTCCTTTGTGCCTTCGTGCCTTTGTGGTTTGGTCCGTAGTTGCTGGATATAATTATCAGCTAATAGTAATAGCGAACCGAAGACATACGCCACCTGGCCCTCAGGCCCGACCGGCCCTCTCGATCCCGAGGGCTTGCATGGCAGCCGGGCCCGCCTGGCGGACGACGGCTGTGGCCCTGGATGGCCTTTGCCTAGAAACGGCTCCACCGACGCGGCCCAAGGGCTCTGGCAAAAATTATCCTTTCTCATCGGAACTTCGCGGCTTCGCGCCTTCGCGTGAACCCGTGATCTCGGCCCGACCGGGCCTCCTGCCCTCTTGCACGAGCGCCTGTCAGGCAATCCAGCCCGCCCAGACGACCGCGCCGCAAGCCCGGACGGCCCGGCCCGCGGGCGGCGGCAGCAACCACGGTCAAGCGGCTGCCCGGCGCTGCTGCCGGTAGCTCGCTAGAATCGCAAAGCTGGAGACCGCCAGTAGTTGCCCTTTAAGCGTCTCTGTGTCTCCGCGCCTCTGTGGTTCGGTCCGAAATTGTTGATATAATTATCTGCTAATATTAATAATGAATCGTCATCGTTTTCCAAAATCCAGCGCCCGGAAAAACGCCCAGTCCGAAGGCAAGCGCCACCTGGCTTCCTGGCCCGACCGGCCTCCCGCGCCTCCGAGCACGATCGCTTGTCCAGCAAGCCAGCCCGCCCAGACGACATCGCCGCAGTCCCGGATGGCCCGGCCCACGTGCGACGGCCACGAGCTGCAGCCAGGACCCCGAGCGCTGGCAGCGACCACATTCAAAAAAATGCACTGCTCCTGAGCAATAGTCGTCTCCGTTCGCTCGTCCTCCGCGTGCTCTGCGCCTCTGCGGTTATATTCGTAATTGTTCGGCTATAATTATCGTCTAATAGTAACCATAAATCACCACAGCTTCCTAAAACCCAGCACCCTGAAAATTGCCTCAGCCGGAGTCCAGCTCCACCTGGCCCTCAGGCCTGACTGGCCTCCTGCCCCCCTGACAACAGCCGCAGTCCCGGATGGCCCGGACCGATGGCGGCGGCCACAAGCAGCAGCCGGGACCCGAGCGCCCCAGCACGCGGCCCTGCGGCTGCCCGGCGCTGCTTTCGGTAGCTCGCAAGGATCGCTAAGCCGAAGACTGCATCGAATCTCTCTGCTAAAAAAGTCTCTGTGCGTCCTCTGTGCGCTCTGTGTCTCTGTGGTGGGATCGTTAGTTGTATGGTTATAATTATCAGATAATATTAAAAAACTGCCATTGTTTCCCCAAACCCAGTGCCCGGAAAACTCCCCTCGCCGGAGGCAAGCACTCCTGGCTCTCAGGCCCGACCGGCCCCCTGCCCCCGAGCGCTTGCCCGGTAACCGAGCCCGCATGGCGGATGGCGGCAGTGGCCCAGGATGGCCTTTGTCTTGAAATGGCTACACAGGCGCAGCACGAGGGCTCTGGGGAAAAAATGTTCTTTTCTTATCGGAACTTCGCGGCTTCGCGCCTTCGCGTGAACCCACGATCTCGGCCCGCCCGGCCTCCTGTCCCCTGGCACGATCGCTTTTCGGGCAAGCAAGCCCGCCTTGATGACGGCGCCGCAACCCCGGACAGCCCGGCCGATGTGCTGCGGCCACGAACGGCAGCAGGGACACGAGCGCCGACAGCAACCACATTTAAAAAAGTGCGCTGCTCCTGAGCAATAGTCGTCTCCGTTCGTTCGTCCTCCGCGTGCTCTGCGCCTCTGCGGTTATATTCGTAATTGTTCGGCTATAATTATCGTCTAATAGTAACCGCAAATCACCACAGCTTCTTAAAACCCAGCACCCTGAAAATTGCCTCCGCCAGAGTCCAGCACCACCTGGCTCCCAGGCCCGACCGGGTTCCTGCCCGCCTTGACGATCGCGCTGCTTGGCCCGGACGGCCCGGCCCACATGCGTCGGCCACGAGTGCAGCCGGGATCCGAGCGGCGCAGAGCGCGGCCCTGCGGCATCCGGGCGCTGCTTCCGATATCGTGCAAAGATGGCAAAGATGGAGACTGCATCGAATCTCTCTGCTAAAAATAATTCTCTGTGCGTCCTCTGTGCGCTCTGTGCCTCTGTGGTGGGATCGTTAGTTGTATGGTTATAATTATCAGCTAATATTATTAACAAACGACCATTGTTTCCCCAATCTCGTGCCCCGGAAAACTGCCCTTGTCGGAGGCCAGCACACATGGCTCTCAGGCCCGACTGGGCTCCTGCCCGCTCTGACGATCGCGTCGCAAACCTGGACGACCCGGCCCACATGCGTCGGCCACGAGCGCAGCCGGGACCTGAGCGCCGGCGGCGATCTCAGTCGATGGGGCTGCCCGGAGCTGCTGCCGCAAGCCGTTGGATCGGAAAGCTAGTCTCGTCCCGAAATCGCCTTTAAAACGTCCCTATGCATCCAAGTCAACAAGATTTCATTTACTCGTTTTGGCAAGCTGGCCGCGGACAAATTCCATGAATTGGCGCAAGCCTACAACGGGATTTTCATCTATATGGCTCTCCTCAACTGCATCCTGTGAGCCATTATGGAAGTGCTTTGGATAAGTCGATACCCTTTGCCAGTTTGTATCTGGAAAATTATCATGACGATACATGGAGCTATCGATGTGTCTCCGCTCCCAATGATATGAAAACCGACCCGCGATTTTTATTGAGAACCACACATCAATAAATGAGTCATCATGTAAAAATGTTCTGAGCTTGCCGCGAGAAATTATGGAATCACTCGAAATATCCGCATATTCTGTATCGATGATTCTCTTCAGCACTATAAGATCATCTACTGCTGAGGAAGACTCTTCATTGCTGCTAATATCTCATCTCTCCTGAATTCCAGGTAATCAAGTTCCTGAAAATCATCCAAGATATCTTCTTCCCTAACTTCTCCTTTTTTCAGCTTATCGTCCAGCTCAAAGATGGATCTCACACCATGCTTTGTCCTAATCTCAAATATCTCTGCTTCAATACACCTCACCTCTCTTTCTAAAAAAGCCTTAATGCTTGCTCTGGCAAGAACGTCACGATCCATCTTCAGCGCACTTGCAACCTCATCGATAATTTCCATAATCGAAAACCATCCAATAAACGGTCGTTAAGATATTTCAATCCTCTCGTTAAACTTATGCGAGTATAGGCACCGATTCCAGATGCCGCCCATCAGAAAGAGATGCACAATAGGCCTTTCCGCGCCCCCGAGTGCGATCGCTTATCAGGCAATCCAGCCCGCCCTGACTACATCGCCGCCAGGCCCGGACGGCCCGGCCCACGAGCGACGAGTCACGAGCAGCAGCCTGGACCCTGAGAGCGGCAGAAACCACGGTCGAGCGGCTGCCCGGCACTGCTGCCGATAGCCCGCAAGAATCGCAAAGCTGTAGAACGCATCGAATCTTTGCGCGTCCTTTGTGCCTTTGTGCCTTTGTGGTTTGGTCCGTAGTTGCTGGATATAATTATCTGCTAATAGTAATAGCGAACCGAAGGCATGCGCCACCTGGCTCTCAGGCCCGACAGGCCTCCTGCGCCCCCGAGGGCGAGCCTGCGCGAGTGCATGCGGGCCCGCCTGGACTTGCCACTGCCCTGTCCCAAGATGAAGGACATAAAAATTATATTCCTGGCAAAGGGATATATTCTAAGAAGCAACATGCAATTAATAGAGAGGCCACTCATGTCTGTCAGCCAATCCAAACCGTATCCACAATCGGTGACCAAAGAGAAGGTTGATTCAAAGGAAGCATTTGCTAATAAAAATAATCTTGAAGATTCAATAGAATATGATGTAGTAGTTCGCATGCCGCCCAAAAATAGATATTTTGTAGAGATCGATGTAAGAGAGATCACCAAGGCAAAACCAAAGATTGTATTGCCCGATGCTATCTAGCTAATGTTTTTGGTTTCATGAGAGACTATCCCTGGTACGATATCGTTGATGCAGACGAAACTCTCATGCAGGGCGATTTCATGAGCTCATGTCCGGTCATCGTTCCATCTTCATCAATTGGGAAAGGAAGAATTTCTGCAGACATAATCGAATATGATGTGATTGTTATGAGCCAGTCCTGCGATCTTGCTCACCACAAGCTGGATAACGTCCTGGTAAGTCCCATTTGGCCAATAGGTGAAATGGGATCAGAAAACGATTTCTTCAAAAGCCGCAAAGGCAAAGAATCTCTGCGCCAGGGAAACCTTTCTGGATACCATCTCTTAAACAGATGCGAATTAGAAGGATTTGAAACAGATTTTCAAGTGGTGGATTTCAGGAACGTCTACGGCGTTCCTTTGGATTTCCTGATTGAATTGTCCAAATGTAATGGCAAGAGATTAAGGCTGTTGCCTCCTTATCGAGAGCATTTATCTCAAGCGTTTGCAAGATTTTTCATGAGAGTAGGTCTGCCTGTTGATATAGATCTATTTAAATAATTCGGACACATTATTTAGCGGTTTCTGTTTTCCTAACTCTTAGCCAGCGCCCGAAAATCGTTCTATCCAAATGCAGCGCCACCAGATACCAGGCCCGACCGGCCCCCCTGCCCCCTAGTCCTCGCCAGGCAATCCAGCTCGCCCTGACGAGCGGCGCAGCAAATCCGGACGGCCCGGCCCACATGCGGCGGCCACGAGTGCAACTGGGACCCGAGCGCCGGCAGAAACCACGGCCCTGCGGCTGCCCGGCGCTGCTGCCGGTGGCCCGAAAGAATCGTAAAGCCGGAGGATTGCATCGGATCTCTCTGCTAAAAAGTCTCTGTGCGTCCTCCGTGCGCTCTGTGCCTCTGTGGTGAGATCGTTAGTTGTATGGTTATAATTATCAGCTAATACTATTAACAAACGGCCACTGTTTCTAAAAATCCCGCGCCCGGAAAATTCCCCTCGCCGAAGGCAAGCACACCTGGCTCTCAGGCCCGACCAGATGCGACCAGGAGCACAAGACGAATCAAGTGAGGCATTTCTCCAAGCACTGCTCTTTTTCCTCTCTCCCTCATCTATTTAAGTGCGCAGTTCCAAACATAAGAAGGATATCAGATATCGAGATAGAAAGGAGGTCAAATGAATCGATTTGCGGATCTGAGCGAGAAAATATTGCCTTTGCTCAGGCCATACGTTAAGCGCATTGCAGTTTTCGGTTCTTTTGCTCGATGCGAGGAGACGCCAGAAAGCGATATCGATCTACTGGTGGAACTAAAAGCCCCAGAGAAGCGTCCCCGACTTGGTTTAGCATGGTTTGGTTTGGAAGAAGAACTAAGCCGTGTTCTGGGAAGAGAGGTAGAATTGATAGCTGAAGGCTCTCTAAGCCCATATTTGCGACCCTATGCAGAAAAGGACCTGGTTCTGCTCTATGAAGAAAGATGATTCAGTCTATTTGCGCCATATCATGGATGCGTTTGTGCAAATAGAGCGCTACACAGATGGCGTCACTCATGAGGAATTCTTGAGCAATAGTCTGCTTCAAGATGGAGTGATAAGGCAACTGGAAGTAATGGGAGAAGCAGTTCGCAATCTCACTGAGGATCTACGTAATAAGTACCCGAATATTCCATGGCGTCAGATGATAGGCCTTAGAAACCGAATGATTCATCCCTATTTTAATGTAAACCTGCAGATTATCTGGGAGATCATTCAAGGGGATATTCCTAATCTAAAGAAAGATATAAATTACGTGTTTGAGACCCATAATCAAAAAAGACAATAAAAACTGCCAATTGCCATCATTTCCTAAAAAATTGAGCCTCGAAAAAGCCGCCCATCTGGACCCATCTTCTCCTGATCGCAGGCCCGACCGGCTACCTGCCCCCGGACACGAGCGCTTACCAGGCAAGCCAGCCCGCCCTGACGACGACGCCGCAACCCCGGACGGCCCGTCCCACGAGCGGCGGCCGGGACCCGAGCGCAGGCGGCAACCACGGCTGCCCGGCGTTGCTGCCAGTAGCTCGCAAGGATGGCAAAACTGGAGACCGCCTCGAATCTTTGAGCGTCCTTTGTGCCTTTGTGGTTTGGTCCGTAGTTGCTGGATATAATTATCTACTAATAGTAATAGCGAACCGAAGGCATGCTCCACCTGGCCCTCAGGCCCGACCGGCCTCCCGATCCCGGGCGCTTGCCTGGCAAGCCAGCCCGCCCCTGACTACATCGCTGCAAGCCAGTCCGGCCCGATGGCAGCGAGCCACGAACGCAGCCGGGACCCGAGCGCCTCAGAGCGCGGCCCTGCGGCAGTCCGGCGCTGCTGCCGATGGCCCGCAAGGATCGCTAAGCCGGAGACTGCAATGATATTTCTTCTTGGGTCTTTTAGTTCATGATTGTTTAATAATTTCTATCAAGGCATCCTCTGAAATACCATTCCAGATGGATACCTGAGATAAAATGTCGTTTAACGTACCCTTCGCCAGCTCGTCGTGCATTGGAACCGTGATATTATGATCTCCTGCAGCAGTTGGCTTTCTCAGCCTAATGTGACTTCCTCTCTGCCGGACGATTTCATAGCCTAATCGAACGAGCACTTTGAGGAGCTTCTCGCCGCTAACAACCGGACGCTTTCGCAAGAGGCTGCACCTCAAATTCAGAAATCGATAAGATCTTCAACTCTTCGCCAGATTCAAGAATATCTTCAAAATGCAGACTAGTTGCCTCTTTTATATTTTCAGTTAGCTCATCAAGGGTTTTTCCTTGTGTGAATATACCGACACTTATCCCACGAGCGCACCAGTTCTCTCCATCAAAGTAGACCTCAAACTTCACAAGCAACCAAACCACCGATTCCTTCTGCTAGATTATTGCTACTGCTTAATATTTGTATGCTCCGGGGACTGGATTTGATAGACCGTTGATTTCTATAATCTCGACTCCAGCTCTTCATGACTTCAGGCCCGACCGGCCTCCTGCTCCCGATTGCGATCGCTTTTCGGCAAGCCAGCCCGCCCAGACGACAGCGCCGCAATCCCGGACGGCCCGGTCCACGGGCAGCGAGCCACGAGCGCAGCCGGGACACGAGCGCCGGCAGCAACCACATTCAAAAAAGCGCACTGCTTCTGAGCAATAGTCGTCTCCGTTCGTTCGTCCTCCGCGTGCTCTGCGCCTCTGCGGTTATATTCGCAATTGTTCGGCTATAGTTATCATCTAATAGTAACCGCAAATCACCACAGCTTCCAAAAACCCAGCACCCTGAAAATTGCCTCAGCCGGAGTCCAGCGCCACCTGGCTCTCAGGCCGGACCGGGCTCCTGCCCGCCCTGACGACCGCGCCGCAAGCCCGGACGGCCTGGCCCACAGGCGGCGGCCACAAGTGCAGCCGGGACCCGAGAGGTGCAAAAGCGTGGCCCTGCGGCTGCCGGGCGCTGCTTCCGGTGGCCTGCAAGGATCGGCAAGCTGCGGCCCTCAGGAATTGCTTTTGAAAAGTCTTTGTGCGTCCTTTGTGAGCTTTGTGCGCTTTGTGGTTTGGTCCGTTGTAGATGGATATAATTATCAGCTAATAGTAATAGCAAGCCGAAAACATTGCTTCCCAAATCCCGCGCCCGGAGAACTGCCCTTGCCAGAGGCAGGCTCTCCTGGCCCTCAGGCCAGACCGGGCCTCCTGTGCGCCCGATCCCGAGCGCTTGCCTGGCAGCCGGGCCCGCCTGGCGGACGGCGGCAGTGACCCAGGATGGCCTTTGCCGAGAAACGGCTCCACAGGCGCAGCCCGAGGGCTCTGGGGAAAAAATGTTCTTTTCTCATCAGAACTTCGCGGCTTCGCGCCTTCGCGTGAACCCGTGATCTCGGCCCGACCGGCCTACTGCGCCCCCAGCACGATCGCTTGTCAGGCAAGCCAGCCCGCCCGGACGACATCGCCGCAAGCCCGGACAGCCCGGCCTACAAGGCGGCGGGCCCAGGAGATCATCCAGAACCTGAGCGAAGTCGATGGGGCTGCCCTGACGTACTCAAGGATTGCCAAGCTGAAGAAAAGTCATGACTCTCCTTGTGCTTACGTGCCTTTAATAAGCCAGGTATGCCATTGCAGAGTGACATACCCGAGTTCATCCAGGATCAGGAGATCGATCTTCTTGAATTGCCGGAGATAAAGGGAGAGACTGTTCTCGTTTCGCGCCTCCACCATCTCATTGATCATAATAGGCGCATACCCCGTTCACCCGCAACTGTTTGCAAAGATTTGCAAGCATCATGTCCATAGCTTAAGTTGGAGGGATGTTCTGTTCGTTCAGGATAGTCAGAGCGGAGGAGAGCGCCTCAGGCGACGTCTCCCGCATCAGATCAAGAATCGGCGCAGGAATCGCTTCGGGTCATCCAGGTAATACCGGTTGAACAGGTCTAAGATCAGCTCATCCACTTGAGCCAGAACCCTGGCATTCGGGAGTGCCCCAGGCTTGCGATGAAAGGTTTGGATGTGACTTCTCCCCGCCCTGAAGGACGGGGCTTCTAGCCGTTGATTGGCAGAGATTGAAGTCCCAATCTCAAAATGTTTATGGCTGCATTCCAATCTCGATCCAGAGATAGCCCGCACTCGGAGC
>Ga0247841_10002480_pt1 | contig 36752 bp, 25 predicted proteins | sample LaCruzMarch2015__2_FD_192410 | JGI IMG/M metagenome (GOLD analysis project Ga0247841, IMG submission 192410) | Freshwater microbial communities from meromictic Lake La Cruz, Castile-La Mancha, Spain - LaCruzMarch2015_18m | ecosystem: Environmental > Aquatic > Freshwater > Lake | place: Spain... | reverse complement strand
TGGTACGGTTTTCTTTTAATACGGCTTCTACACATTGAAGCCTAAATTCATAATTGTACTTGGTTCTTTTATACATAAAAATGCCCCCATTAAGTGTCTAACTTTTTGGGGGCAGTGCAGTTGGCGGCTCGGGACTTCTCAAAAAAATCTTTTTATTTAAATAGCGATATTTTTTGCATTATTATTTGTGCTCCGGATTGAATTTTCACAAAATATATTCCTGCAGATTGATTAGCCAGATCGATTGGTATATCAACTGAAGCCACCTTTTGTTTTTCGATTTTTACTATTTCACCGCCTAAAATATTGCTGACGCTTATCACTACATCGCTTGTATTAGATAAAGCGAATTTCACATTAACCAAACCATTTGACGGATTTGGATAAATGTTGATATCGCTGATGGTCTCGGTTTCTTCAATTCCCACACCAGGTGTACAACCATTGGATGTTTTAAGATTTGCAAGAGGTGCTCCTGTTGCAAAACAAGCCTGAATTCTTGCTTTCTGGTTTGGAGTAAAATTGGCATAGCATGCATCATCCGAATAATCCATGAAGTTCATATACATAATTCCAGGAGATGTGCCTGTACAGTCATCTGTCAACACAGAGGTCGATGGACATTCATAGTTTTCGCTGGCCTGATTTGGGGTATCGGAGCAACCATCACTACCATGACCTATACTTGTCTGAGTACATCCACCATTATCGTCGCCCCATATATGATAAAGGTTGAAGCAATGTCCGATTTCATGGCTTGTTGTACCTCCATTATTGTATGGGCTTGAAGCGCCTGTAACTCCAAAAAACTCGTAATGAATCACGACTCCATAATTACTATTAAGAGACGTTGTCGGAAACGCTGCATATCCGCATAAATTAAAGAGATCACAGACCCATATATTCATATATTTTTGTGGATCCCACTGGTCCAACCCTCCCTGACTGTAATGCTTCACTGCATTATCAGTGGAGAACGGGCCTGCAGTTGTTTGCCTCCGTTCAATACCTGTAGTATATGTACCGGAAGGAGTTCTTTTTGCAAGACAAAATTGAAGTTCTGTGTTTGCTTTCAACGATGATACGAAAGCGCCTATTGAATGAGTGTTAGCTCCGCTATAATCTCTGTTCAAACAATCAATCTGCTCCTGAATTCGTGCATCTGATATATTCTGAGATGAGTATGCGTATAAAACATGAACAACCACAGGAATGGTAATTACCGTTTTATTGTCCGAACCTTCCGGATGCTCCTTTATCCATTGTTGGGTAAATTCTTCCATCTGCTGCAAACGCAATTCCAGTGTAGGGTCAAGAGCTTTTTGCTGTTCCAAATATTTCATGGTTCCGCACTTTTTCAGATTCTTAGTCGTGGAGGAAGAGGCTGTTTGCACATCCTGTGCAAAATTTACTGAAAAGAAAAACAGTAAAGAAACAGCAGTAAGTAAAATTCTTTTCATAAATCCGGTTTAAAGTTGATGACTACAAAATTACAACTATTCTATGTGTTTTCAAAAAATGTCCCGAGAGCATACCCTGTGAATATCTTTGGCTAAAAAATTACTGAACTATTGTTTTATAATACCCTCCCAAAATCTTTTCCTCTATCGGTAAATAATATCGCCAGAAAAAAAGTGTGCGGTCGCTCTTATTGTTTTCATTCAACAAAAAAAGTTTAAAATATTCTATGCCGTCAAACTTCATAAAAGTGTTGTCAATATGCGAATCTGTATAGTCGCCACAAAAATAATAGAACGGTGAATCTTTTATATTCTCAAATGCTGCCGGAAAAATTTTTGGTATTTTATGATGGTTCAGTATAGAATCACCTTTAACATTAGGAAATATTTCATAATAAGAAATCATTTTGTTGTTTGTATCGGCGCTCAATGTAATATCGAACCAATAGGGATAATTGATCTCATCAGGAATTCCGAATTTTTCCACACTGTATTCAAAACTTTTTACAGAAGGAACTTCCTTTTTAAGGTGCGTTTCATTTTCAAGTATAGCAATGGTTTGGTCATCATTCACAAAAATAATTCCTGATTTTTTAAATGGCCATTTTCCGTTGTGCTGTTCTTTATACAAGCGGATCACCCAGTAAGGCAATTCGGGATTCTTAATGGTATCAAGCATTTCAAAATATCGTCCCGTCCAGCCTGTCCAATTCAGACCGAACAATTTCTCTGTTTTTTCTCTAACGTCACTGCAAGTGGGAGTAGCAAAAAAATTAAATTCCGCTATGATAAGCTTTTTCTTTTCTTTCATTTTTTTCAAAAAAAGATAGTCGTTTTCATCAAGCCCGCCATAAAGCTTTTCGGAATATTTGACTCGATTTTTTTGCCTGTACCACTCATTATAATATACCCCATAAGTATCTGCAAAATAAGCCATCTGATAAAGATTACTCAGGCTATCGAGCTGCTTATCCGTGTATTTCGCAAGATCCCTGATATAATACTTATGATTTTCGAGTGGAAAGAAACCGAAATAATCATCAGCAATGGAATAAAACCCTTCGTCAGGTTTCACGTATCCTTTATGTGTCAATACCCAGTTGAACGCATTGTGTTCAATCCCCTCTTGAGTAAGCATGGTTTTATCCATAATCAGAACATTCAGGTGTTTGTGCGGTGTAAGTTTCCATGACAACCATAACAAAAAAGGAAGCAGGATAAATACAAGAAGAACAATACTAATAATGAGTCTTTTTATTTTCATTAAGCAATTAAATTAGTAATATGGCAAACAAATATTATCAAGTTATCAAACTGCCTCACCAATAAGGGTAGCCGTGGTACAGCGTGTAATTTTAACATTAACATAATCACCTGCTTTATAATCCTGCTTTGCAAAAACAACAACTTTATTCTGGCTATTTCTTCCATAAAGATGTTCTATAGATCTTTTGGAAACGCCTTCCACCAATACTTCAAAAATTTTCCCAATATCCTGATGATTACTTTTTAGTGAAAGTTTTTGCTGCATATTGATGATTTCTTTTAATCGTTTTGATTTTATTTCTTCAGACACATCATCTTTATATTTCTTTGACGCAGTAGTATCAGGTCGTTCAGAATATTTAAACATATATGCAAAATCAAATCCGGCCCATTCCATAAGAGAAAGTGTTTCTTTATGATCTTCTTCAGTTTCCGAACAATATCCGCTGATGATATCTGTTGAAATAGCACATCCAGGTATATATTTTCTGATTGCATCTATTCTGTCCATATACCATTCCCTTGTATATTTTCTATTCATTAATTGAAGTATCCTTGAATTACCCGATTGTACGGGCAAATGTATTGAACGGCAAATATTCGGATATCTTGCAATAACCTGAAGTAACCGGGTTAACATATCTTTTGGGTGCGATGTGGCAAACCTTACTCTTAACAATGGACTGATAAGCGCTACTTTTTCTATCAGGCCAGGGAAATCCAAATCATTATTATTCCATTTATAAGAATTTACATTTTGACCCAGAAGAGTAATTTCCCTGTATCCGCTTTCAAATAATTCCTTTGCTTCGCTAATTATTGTTTTCGGGTCGCGGCTACGTTCTTTGCCCCTGACATAAGGTACTACACAATAAGAACAATAATTCCCGCATCCTCTCATAATAGAAATAAATGCAGAAACACCATTACTTCCAAGTTTTACCGGAGAAATATCTGCATAAGTTTCATCGGCAGATAAAATTACATTAATCGCTTTCTGAACATCATACGCAACAGTTATAAGCTTCGGAAGATCGCGGTAAGCATCAGGTCCAACAATAAGATCGACAGATTTTTCTTCTTCCAACAACTGTTCCTTTAAGCGTTCTGCCATACAACCAAGAACACCAATTAATATATGCGGTTTTTGTTTCTTCAGAGACTTTAATTCACGCAATCTTTTTCTCACGCGTTGTTCAGCATTATCGCGAATTGAACAGGTATTCACAAAAATTACAGCGGCGTCTTTCGGGTCAGATGTAGAAAAAAAACCAGCCTCTTTCATCACGGATGCGACGATCTCACTGTCAGAAAAATTCATCTGGCAACCATATGTTTCAATATAAAATCTTTTCTCTGCCACAAACAAAAAAAAATATCACTAAAAATATGATTATAAAAAATCTCTCTATTCCCTGCAAAATTAAGCAAAAAGAAAACAAGGCTGCATTATTTTTTTATTGCACAAATAAAAAATATTGGAATTGATTAAAGTATTTCATTTTCTTTGCAGGAATTTTTCAAATTTATTTTCTAATATTTTTCAGATGATTAAAAATCTTGTCATAGTTGAGTCACCAGCAAAAGCAAAGACAATCGAAGGTTTCCTTGGGAAGGATTTTGTAGTAAAATCGAGCATGGGGCATATAAGAGACCTTGCTAAGAATAAAACAAAAGAGGACATCTTCGGACTTGGAGTTGATATAAAAAATGGATTTAAACCCTTTTATGAACTTCTGGACAATAAAAAAACTATCATCTCCGAACTAAAAAAGATTTCAAAAGATGCCGAGATCGTTTGGCTGGCAACTGATGAAGATCGCGAAGGAGAAGCTATTTCATGGCATCTTTCAGAAACCCTTAAACTTGACGATAAAAAAATAAGAAGGATTGTTTTCCATGAAATCACAAAATCTGCCATAACAGAGGCCATTGATAATCCCAGGAAAATTAATATTGATTTGGTGAATGCCCAGCAGGCACGCAGAGTTTTGGACCGCCTTGTCGGATTTGAATTATCCCCGCTGCTCTGGAAAAAAGTGAAACCTGCACTTTCCGCCGGACGCGTACAGTCTGTCGCCGTTCGCCTGATCGTTGAAAGAGAAGATGAGATCAAAGCATTTAAGACGACATCAACATATAAGATTTCGGCAAATTTTGACATTGAAAAAAATGGCCATGCTGCGATTCTTGAAGCTGAATTACCCAATAAATTCAGCACGAAAAAAGAAGCTTTCGAGTTTCTGAACAAATGTATCGGTGCCGATTTTAAGATCGCATCTATTGAAACCAAACCTTCTAAAAAATCGCCTTCCCCGCCTTTCACCACATCTACCTTACAGCAGGAAGCAAGCCGTAAACTTGGATTCTCTGTATCAAAAACAATGGTGATTGCCCAGCAACTATATGAATCAGGGAAGATCACGTATATGAGAACTGATTCATTAAACCTTTCGAATCTGGCGCTGAATATGGCTAAGAAAGAAATCACAGCCTTATTCGGAAGCGAATATGTGAAGACCAGACAATTTGTAACAAAAACAAAAGGAGCGCAGGAAGCACATGAAGCAATTCGCCCCACTTATCTGAACATACAAAATATTGACGGTGATAACTCGCAAAAACGCCTGTACGACCTTATCTGGAAACGTACTGTAGCTTCACAGATGAGTGATGCCGAGATAGAAAAAACCAATGTCGCCATTGATATTTCTAACACTTCCGAAAAATTCGTCGCCAAAGGAGAAGTAATAAAATTCGATGGATTTCTTAAAGTATATATGGAATCTTCCGATGACGATTATGATAATGCACAGAAAGGTATTCTTCCTCCGCTTAAGGTTGGGGAACTTCTTACCTTAAAAGATATTCTTGCCCTCGAAAGATTTTCACAACATCCACCAAGATACACAGAAGCAAGCCTTGTAAAAAAACTTGAAGAACTTGGTATTGGTCGCCCTTCCACGTATGCACCTACTATCAGCACTATTCAGAAACGCGGGTATGTGGTAATTGAAGACAGGCCCGGTAATACAAGAAATTTTACTTCGATCACACTTAATAAAGGAAAAATTACCGAACAGGAAAAATCTGAAGTTGTTGGGAATGAAAAATCAAAACTTTTCCCCACAGACATTGGCACTTTGGTTAACAAATTTCTTGTCCGGTATTTTCTTAACATTATCGATTACAATTTTACTGCAAATGTGGAAAAGGAATTCGATGATATTGCACAAGGGCAAAAAATATGGAATCAGGTGATAAGTGAATTCTACCTTCCTTTTCACAAACAGATTGAGGAAACATTTCTGAAATCAGAAAAAGTAAGCGGAGAAAAATTACTCGGAAAAGACCCCGCAACAGGAAAAAATGTTTTCGTTAAAATTGGCAGATTCGGACCTATTGCCCAGATTGGAGATACTGAAAGCACTGAAAAGCCAAAATTTGCGGGATTGCTCAAAGGACAGAGCATCGAAACTATCACATTTGATGACGCAATGGAATTATTCAAATTGCCTAAAACTATAGGAAGTTTCGAAGAATCCGAACTAATTGTTTCTGTAAGTCGTTTTGGTCCATATATAAAACATAAAAATGGATTCTATTCCCTAAAAAAAGGAGATGATCCTACCACTATCACCGAAAGCGAAGCCATTGAACTAATACAGGAAAAGCGAAAAAAAGAAAGCAACAGACTTATTAAGGATTTTCCTGAAAATACAGAAGTGAAAGTATTAAATGGCAGATGGGGTGCATATTTTTCAATCGGGAAAAGTAATTTCAAAATCCCGAAAGGGGTGGATCCGCAGCAACTTTCACTTGAAGATTGTTTGAAAATCGCTGCCGGACAACAAAAAGACGAACCAAAAAAAACAAAAGGAAAAAGAAAAAAATGAATAGAAAAAAAAGATATTTATAGATATTAAGAAATTTATTGATATTGAAAATAATGACCAATGACTTTAGCCCATGGATATTTCTGTATATTTTGAACCGGTAGAAATAAAAGACACCAATACCTACAGTGAATCCAAATCTGGTAAGCTTGGTGATATTGTCCGCTTATATTCTGATAAAGGTAATTTCCCGTCGCTGGAAGAAATTGACATAGCGATAATAGGGGTTAAGGAAGACAGAAACTCTTTAAACAATCAGGGAACATCCATGTCTCCCGATCAGGCAAGAAACTACTTTTATAAATTATTTCAGGGAAATTACAAAATCCGCATAGCTGACTTGGGCAACATCAATAAGGGATTCGAAATTGGAGACACTTATTTTGCCGTAAAATCGGTTGTTTCCGAATTGCTCAAAGCTAATATTATTCCGATTATCTTAGGTGGTTCGCAGGATATCACATTCGCAAATTATCTCGCTTACGAAAGTCTTGGTCAGATTATCAATATCGTTGCTGTTGATTCATGCTTCGACTTAGGCGCAGCAGAACAGGAGATCACATCAAAAACTTTTTTAAGTAAAATTATTATGCATCAACCAAACTTCCTGTTTAATTATACTAACATTGGTTATCAAATATATTTTGTTGATCAGGATGCTGTTGAGCTAATGGGCAAGCTTTTTTTTGACACATACCGTCTTGGTTATGTAAGAGCCAACCTCGAAGAAGTTGAACCCCTTGTGAGAAATGCCGACTTGTTGTCGTTTGATATTTCGTCTGTCAGGCAGTCTGATGCTCCCGGCAACGCGAATGCTTCGCCAAATGGGTTTTACGGAGAAGAAGCGTGTCAGATTGCTAGATACGCAGGCCTCAGCGACAAACTTACCTCCATAGGATTTTATGAGATGAATCCCACATACGATAGTGGCGGACAGACTGCACACCTCACAGCACAGATGATATGGCACTTTATTGACGGCTTTTACAATCGCAAACATGACTTTCCATTAAAAGAAAAAAAAGCATATTTGAAATACAGGGTTTCTATCAAAGATCATAAATACGAAATCGTTTTTTATAAAAGTAAAAAAAGCGGCCGCTGGTGGATGGAGGTTCCTTGTCCTACCGACCTTAAAAACAAGTATGAAAGACATTACCTTGTGCCTTGTTCCTATAAAGATTATCAGACTGCCCTAAATGAAGAAATGCCTGATCGATGGTGGCGGGTATATCAAAAACTGATGTAATTTTTGTGCATTTTTACACTTATTTTTCTTATTCGGGTTAATTTTAATGAGATTTTATTATTTTTGTTTCTCATATAGCAATCATTCAAAATACTGCTGGCATATAGATAAAATGTAAATATTTATATTTTTGCCGTAACCTTTGTTAAAAAAGCAAGTATAAATAGTTCTAAAACATATTGAAAAAGAGTTAAATATAGAAAATTTTTAAAAAATATTAATCAACAATTTGTTAATTAAGAAATACTTTTGTTATTTTACCATTTCTTTATATTTATTAATAAGCAGTATAAAAAAATATTCGAAATATGAAAAAAATCTTTATTTTCTTGTTTCTCTTTTTTGTTACGTTGGTAGCATTTTCACAACAAGAAGTTCAGATTAGCCATAATATGTTTAACCACATGGATGTTAATCCGGGTTATGCAGGAATGAACGATGCTATTTGTGCAACACTTATTGCACGCCAGCAATGGGTTGGGTTTAAAGATCCCGATGGTAATAAAGGTGCCCCGCAAACATATTTGCTATCTCTTGACGGAGCCGTTAATCCTTTACATGGAGGTCTTGGAATGACTATCATGCAGGATCAGCTTGGCTTTGAAAAGAATCTGGGCGTAAAACTTTCATATGCATACAAAACGGTTGCGGGTCCTGGAAATATAGGTATCGGAGCTCAGATAGGCTTCCTGAGCAAAAAGATAGATTTTACAAAATTCAAATATATTGATGCAAACGATCCCTTGCTTGTAAATGGAGGCAAAGATGAAAGCAATATGGCAACAGATTTTGCTTTTGGTACATTTTATAACATCCCAAATAAATTATATTTCGGCATTTCCGCCACACAGCTCTCACAAGCTGAAATTACTTATAGCGGTATATTGGCCAAACCAACTTTTGCCCGTCATTACTACGTTGAAGCAGGTTATTACTATCCTTTACCGGGCAATCCTTCACTCGAAATCGATCCTTCAATCCTCATAAAATCAGACCTTGCTTCTACGCAATTCGATGTAAGCGCCCTATTAAAATACAATAACCAGTTCTGGGGAGGGGTTAGTTACAGGACAGTAGACGCAATAGTAGTCTTACTCGGCATGAACTGGAAAAGCTTTCATTTTGGCTATTCGTACGACATCACCACATCTGCTCTTGGCGCAAAAGGACGTAGCAGTGGGAGTCACGAAATAATGATAGGATATTGCTTCAAAATCATTCGGGAGTTTAAACCGGAGAGTTACAAAAACCCCAGGTTTCTATCTTAATCCGGAGTTTGTAACCAATGAGAATAATCAACGTAAAAAGAATTTAAAAAACAAGATATAACAATAATAAAACAGGGAGTTACCATGAAAAAATTACTTTTGTTCTCATCAGTGATCCTTTTGCTTGCAAGTTGCGGCAAATCAAGCAGAGGATACTTGATTGGAGTTCAGGATAGAGAAGATTGGTATCAGCCAAACCCATATGGTATGTTGTTTATTCCACAGGGTAGCTATAACATGGGAAATAGCGATCAAGATGTTCCCTATGCTCAGATATCCGGGTCTAAAACTGTAACTGTTCAGTCATTCTATATGGATGAAACTGAAATTACAAACAACGAGTATAGACAATTTGTATATTGGGTCAGAGATTCAATTGCACATCGTAAACTAGGCGAATCTATAGAAGAACACCTGATTACAGAAGACAAGGAAACCGGAGAAACTTATGATCCTCCTTTTATCAATTGGGATGCAAAAATCGCATGGGACGACCCCCGTAATGAAGATCAAAGAGACATTCTTGCCACTATGTACCTGCCTGAGCATGAAAAATTTTATAGAAGAAAAGAAATTGATACCCGTCTTCTCAACTTTGATTACTACTATATCGATTACAAATCAGCCGCAGCTAAAGATTTTACTCCGGGCAGCAGTAATATTGAAACCGGCGCACTGAATAACCGTCCTCAGGGTTTAAAAGACAGGTCTGTTTATATTAGAAAAGGTACTGTAAATATTTATCCCGATACCTTAGCATGGGTGCACGACTTTACTTATTCTTTCAATGAACCTATGACCCAAAAGTATTTCTGGCATCCGGCTTATGACAATTATCCTGTGGTTGGCGTCAATTGGGTACAAGCCAGAGCATTCTGTATCTGGAGATCGCAATTGCTTAACAGTTGGTTACAAGGACATGATGAATCTTTCGTAAACGATTTTCGCCTGCCTACAGAATCGGAATGGGAATGGGCTGCACGTGGCGGACTCGCTCTTAGCCCATTTCCTTGGGGCGGTCCTTATATAAGAAACAGTAACGGTTGTTTCCTTGGCAACTACAAACCATTGCGTGGTAATTACATTGACGACGGCGGTTGCCAGACACTTATCGTAGCACACTATGCCCCTAACGACTATGGATTATATGATATGGCAGGAAATGTGGCGGAATGGACCAACAATGCTTTCGATGAATCAGCTTACAATTTTGCTCATGATCTAAACATGGATTATTCTTATGAAGCAAAAGAAACCGATCCTCCGGTACTTAAGAGAAAAGTGATCAGGGGCGGTTCATGGAAAGACATTGGCTATTTCTTACAGGTCGGAACACGTTCTTACGAATATCAGGATACCGCTAAATGTTATATTGGCTTCAGATGCGTAGAGACATATCTTGGGCGCGACAAGGGTGACGGGCCGAATGCCTCTAATATTTATAATTAATCCGTTAATAATTAACTTTAATACAAACCAACTAAACAATTTAATAAATTATGAAGAATCTTGTTAGAAGTAGAAAGTTCAGAACTTTCATGTCCAGACTCTATGGATGGGGAGCATCTGTTGTTATTATTGGAGCATTGTTCAAAATCCAGCATTACCCTGGTGCAGGTGTTATGCTTTGCATTGGATTAGGTACAGAAGCAATAATATTCTTCTTCTCTGCATTCGAACCGCCCCATGTTGAGCCCGACTGGAGCCTTGTTTACCCGGAGTTAGCAGGCATGTATGGCGATGTTGAGGTAGAACAAAAAAAGAGTATTACAGAAGAACTTGATAAAATGCTTGAAGAAGCAAAAATTGGCCCTGAGTTGATTGCCAGTTTGGGGGCAGGCTTAAATAAACTTAGCGACACTACTTCAAAATTATCCAATGTGTCCGATGCATTGGTTGCTACAAATGAATTCGTTCAGAATATAAAAGGAGCTTCAAAATCTGCAGGCGAACTGACCGAATCTTATAAGAAAACTTCAGATGCGCTTAGTAAAGATATTAATGCTTCCGATGAATATGTAAACAGTATCAAATCTGCTTCGCAATCCGCCAGTGTTCTTTCGAATACGTATAATCAGGCTGCCGATATACTCAAGTCTGACCTCGGAGCCTCACAGGAATATGTAAACAGCATTAAAGCAGCAACTAAATCAGCTAATGATCTTACCGAACAGTACAGCAAATCTGCGGAATCTTTAACAAAATCAGCGCTGGCACTCGATTTTACAGCAGTTGACGGCAAAGCATACGGAGAGCAAATTCAAAAAATATCTCAGAATCTTAACGCTCTTAATTCTGTTTACGAACTTCAATTAAAAGGCACAGGCGAACAGCTTCAGGCTACCAACAAATTACAGGATACCCTTAACCAGTTTATGGGTAATCTTGGTGAATCGAACGAAAACACACTGAAGTTTAAGAATGAGATAGCTACCCTTACCAAAAACCTTTCAGCCCTTAATAATGTTTACGGCAATATGCTTGCTGCTATGAATGTTAATGTTAACAAATAGTAATTTGTAAGTTATAGATTTATTTAAATTCATTAAAAACAGAAATAGAATATGGCTGGTTATAAAGAAACCCCGCGTCAGAAGATGATCGGTATGATATACTTAGTGTTGACAGCGCTTCTGGCCCTCAATGTTTCAAAAGATATTATTGAGGCATTTGTTGTGGTGAATGAAAGTTTAGTTGTAACAAATCAGAACTTTGAAAAGAAGATCAATATCAATTATGATAAATTCAAGCAGCAAAATGATCAGAGCCCTAATAAAGTTGGCCCATGGTATAATAAAGCTCTCGAAGTAAAAAAAAGTGCCACCGAATTAGTTGACTACATGAGGCTTCTTCAAGCCCAGTTACTTGCAAAAGTAGAGGGAATAGAAGAAACTGATGCAAAAAAACTTACTTTAAGAGAAGTAAAAAAGAAAGATAATTACGATATTCCAACAAATTTTTTTATTGGTAATTCTCAGGACGGTTCGGCAGGTGAAGCCAGGAAACTAAAAAATAAGATCAGTGAATTTAAAAAGAAAATGATGGACGCTTTAGTTATTAAAGACGTTAATGGAAAAATTACTGATCTGAGGAAAAATGTTATCAGGGAGAGGACTCTTGAAGACGGGAAAAAAATTATTGATACTCTCGGATTATATACAGGCGACGTTGATAATAAAATAGAAGGCCATCAACCCTGGGAAATGAAAAACTTTTATCATCTTATTACTGCAGGTGTTATCACAAACCTAAATAGGATGATCACCGAAGTTAAAAATGCAGAATTTGATGTAATAAATAATTTATACCAGGGTATCAGCGCCGAAGACTTTAAATTCGACAATATTTCAGCCAAGGTTGTTCCAAAATCCAATTATGTGCTTTTAGGCAGCGAGTACGAAGCGGACATCTTTGTTGCTGCTTACGATTCAAAACAAACCCCTGAAGTAATAGTTTGGGAAGGTGTTGATACAATAACGGGGATTACCGGTGAAGGGTCAAAAGTGGAAGGTATTAACGGTGTATGTAAATATAAGATAAATGCAAGTGGCATAGGAGAAAAAAAATACGGCGGAATAATCAAGATCACAGCCCCTAGCGGTGAACCGAAGACTTATTGGTTCAAAAGTGAATATGTTGTCGGGCAACCTTCAGCAACCGTATCTGCTGATAAAATGAACGTATTCTATGTTGGTGTTGAGAACCCTGTTACCATTTCTGTTCCCGGTGTTGCAAACGAAAATGTGCATGCCTCTATGACAGCGGGTACTCTTACACCCAAGGGAGGTGGGAAATATATAGTTACTGTTGCAGCAGGACCGCCTAATACAACCGTAAATGTTTCTGCAACTATTGGAGGGAGGATAACTCCTATGGGCAATAGTCTTTTCAGGATAAAAAAGGTACCTAATCCTGTTCCAAAAATTGGAGGTTTTAGTACCGGTGTTGTTTCTAAGTCTGTCCTTCAGGCAGCAAAAACAATTGTTCCGGTTATGGAAAATTTTGATTTCGAGTTATTCTTCAAAGTTGTTTCTTTTACCATGACCATGAATATTACTGGTGACCTGATTGAAGAGAATGCTGTTGGAAACACGCTTACTCCTACCATGATAACCAAGATCAAAAATGCAAAGGCAGGAACTAAGATATATCTTGAAAATATTAAGGCTTATGGAGCCGGTGAGACACGCTTACTGCCTCTAATTAACCTGAAATTAACCAATTAATTATATAACGGAGGTTATAATGTTAAAAATAAAATTTTTAATGCTTGTTGCATTTGGCGTGATACTGGGAACAATCAGTGTTAAATCACAGGTAATGGACAGTCCACCCAATGACGGCGTATACGACAAGATACACATTCAGAACCGTATGCCTATTCCTTATGCGCCTCTCAGAGAAGCGGACGCATTCTGGACAAAACGGATCTGGAGGATTATTGATATGAGAGAAAAGATCAATTTCCCTTTTTATTTTCCTACCACACCTCAGAATGGCAGAAGGAGCCTGATGACAGTTATACTCGACGCCCTGAAAGAAGGATCTCTTCCGGCTTATGATATAGGCAACGATGAATTTCTTGTATCTCTTTCCTATACTGAAATAATGAAAAACCTTACATCAGAAGATTCTGTGGAGGTTACTGATTCTCTTCCCCCTTATAACACTCATTGGGAAAATATTACACATGAATTTGATCCTGGAGAAGTAAAACAGTTTAGAATAAAGGAAGATTGGTTCATTGACAAACAACGTTCTGTAATGGATGTACGAATTCTTGGCATTTGTCCCATTCTTCAACAATATGAAGCAGATGGGACTACTTTTAAAGGGGTAAAACCTTTATTTTGGATATATTTTCCTGAAGCAAGGCCGGTATTAGCCCAGTCTGAGGTATTCAACCGCTTTAATGATGCTGAAAAAAGATCTTATGATGACATTTTCTTTAAACGCTTATTCGGAAGTTATATCTATAAAGAATCTAATGTTTATGACCGCAAGATCATGGAATATTCTATAGGCATGGACGCATTGCTTGAATCAGAAAGAATCAAGGATGAAATTTTTACCAAAGAACATGACCTTTGGGAATATTAACAGATTTTTTTAATAAAAACTCCTCATAGCAATATGAGGAGTTTTTATTTTTACATAGTATAAAACTCACCGATGTCACTCCGTATTACTGAAACATCTATAGAATATCTTAAAGGCGTTGGCCCCCAGAGAGCCGAAATGCTGAAAAAGGAACTAGGTGTTTTCACCTTCGGCGACCTTGTAACTTATTATCCTTTTCGTTATATCGACAGAAGCAAATTCTATCGGGTAACAGAAATCAATAGCAACCTTGCTTATGTTCAATTAAAAGGATATATTGACACCATTGAGTTGATTGGAGGAAAACGAATCATCAGAATGACCGCCCAGTTCAGAGATGAGACAGGATCTATTGAATTAGTCTGGTTCAATGGCTTTAAATGGTTGAAAGATAAATTCAAACCCGGCCAGCAATATGTCATTTTTGGTAAGCCCTCCTATTTTAACGGGAAATATAATATTACTCACCCTGAAGTAGAGTTGCCCGCTGATGAAAACGCTCCTATTGTTTCGAATCTACAAGCATTTTATAACTCTTCTGAAAAACTCAAATCGAGAGGGCTTGACAGCAAAGGGATCAGCAAGCTTTTAAAGACGCTTCTACCAAACCTGCAAGGTAAGATCAGCGAAACACTTTCTGCTGAAATTTGCCATAACTTAAAATTAATACCGCGCGAAGAAGCGCTTTTACAAATTCATTTTCCGGGCTGTCCCGAAATGCTTCAGAAAGCACAACTGCGTTTGAAATTCGAAGAATTGTTCTTTGTACAGTTGAAATTATTAAAATTAAAACTTATACGCACATCTAAATTTAACGGGCATAACTTCTCTACTGTTGGCGAATATTTTAATAATTTCTATTATAATCACCTCCCCTTTCCTCTTACAAATGCCCAAAAAAAAGTTATTAAAGAAATTCGTGCTGATCTTGGCTCCGGAAAACAAATGAACAGGCTTTTGCAAGGTGACGTGGGCAGCGGCAAAACAATTGTTGCGTTAATGTGCATGCTTATTGCAATTGATAACAGATACCAGGCATGTATAATGGCTCCGACCGAGATTCTGGCATCTCAGCATTTTGCAAGCATTTCAAAATTGCTTGATGGATTAGATATCGGCATTCAACTGCTTACCGGCAGCACCAAAGCGACTCAGAGAAGAAAGATTCACGAACAATTAGAAAATGGAGAACTACCAATACTTATTGGCACTCATGCGCTCATTGAAGAAAAAGTTCAGTTTAAAAATCTTGGTTTTGTAGTGGTTGATGAACAACATCGTTTTGGTGTTGAACAACGCGCAAAACTTTGGACGAAAAATACCACTCCGCCTCATGTTCTGGTCATGACCGCCACTCCTATTCCACGAACATTAGCCATGACACTTTATGGCGACCTTGATGTTTCAGTTATAAATGAATTGCCTCCCGGAAGAAAACCGGTAAAAACACTCCACTCTTATGATTCAGACAGGTTGCGGGTTTTCGGTTTTATGAGAAAACAAATAAAAGAAGGCAGACAGATATATGTAGTCTATCCACTCATCAACGAATCAGAATCGCTTGATCTTAAATACCTGATGGATGGATACGACAGTATTGCGAGGGAGTTCCCGCTACCTGATTTTGCAGTAAGTATTGTTCATGGCCAGATGAAATCGGCAGATAAAGATTACGAGATGCAACGATTCGTTAAAGGCGAAACAGATATTATGGTTGCTACAACTGTAATTGAGGTGGGAATAGACGTTCCGAATGCGTCTGTTATGGTGATTGAAAATGCTGACCGTTTCGGGCTTTCGCAATTACATCAGTTAAGAGGACGTGTTGGAAGAGGCGCCGATCAGTCGTTCTGCATACTTATGACAAACCACAAACTTTCTTCTGATGCCAGAAAAAGAATAGGTACTATGGTAAAAACTGCAGATGGTTTTGAAATAGCTGAAGTTGATTTGCGTCTTCGCGGACCTGGCGATATAGAAGGTACGCAGCAAAGCGGTATTCTCGATCTTAAAATTGCAGATATTGTGCGCGATGAAAAACTTCTGCATTACGCACGCAAAGTGGCAATTGAAATTCTTGAAAAAGATCCAGGACTTGAAAGACCCGATAATTACCCTATTGCACAACGTCTGCGAGAGTTAAACACAGAAAAAATCAACTGGGGCAGGATCAGTTAGAATTTTCTGAGTAATTTTGAATAAATTTATTTCACATGAAAATATCGTACAACTGGTTAAAACAATATACAGATATTGATATTGATCCCGTAAAACTTTCGGAAGTACTTACCAATTGCGGACTTGAAGTTGAAGATTTAGAAGAGTTCAATTCCATTAAAGGAGGGCTGGAAGGTTGTGTAATTGGAGAGGTAAAAACAAAGGAAAAACATCCTGATTGGATATTTGAGATAGGGCTTACACCGAACCGTGCGGATGCCATGTCGCATATAGGTGTTGCACGGGATATTGCCGCTGCTTTAACATCCTTAACAAACAAAGAGTATCACTTAAATAAGCCGTCGGTCAGGCAATTCAGAGCCGACAACACCGATTTGAAAATTGATGTGGTAATTGAAGACACAAAAGCATGTCCGAGATATACGGGAGTCACACTGAAAAATGTGCAAGTTTCTGAATCCCCTGTATGGCTGCAAAACCGCCTGAAATCAATAGGACTAAGGACTATCAACAATATTGTGGATATTGCCAGCTATGTCCTTTTTGAAACAGGGCAGCCTCTTCATGTATTTGATGCTGATAAGATTTCAGGCAATAAAATTCTTGTAAAAAAACTTCCTGATGCTACAAAGTTCGTTACACTTGACGAAACCGAACGCTCGCTAACATCCGATGATCTTATGATCTGCAACGAAAGTGAAGGTATGTGCATCGCCGGAGTATTTGGAGGAGCCAAATCGGGTGTTACGGAAAGCACAAAAAATATTTTTATTGAAAGCGCTTATTTTGATCCGGTGCATATTCGTAAAACATCAAAATACCACGGGCTAAAGACTGATGCCTCATTTCGTTTCGAAAGAGGTGTGGATCCTGATATGGTAGTTTTTGCCCTGAAACGGGCGGCATTGCTGATAAAAGAAATTGCAGGAGGAATAATTTCTTCAGATATTGTTGATATATATCCTTCGCCGGTGCTGAATTTCAAGGTAAATATCGTTTATTCCAATGTGGACAAATTGATTGGAAAAGCAATTGACAGAGGTGTTATAAAAAAAATTCTTATATCCCTTGGCATCGAAATTATTTCTGAAAATCATACAGGGCTTGAACTTTCCATACCTCCTTTTAAAGTAGATGTGCAAAGAGAAGCGGATGTTATCGAAGAAATTCTGCGTATTTATGGGTATAACAATATTGAAGAGCCACAACAATTCAGCCTGCCTGCCGGCAAGGCAGGGATTTCTCCTTCAAATTCACTAATTCCTGATAAGGAAAAAATTCAAAACGTCATAGCGGATTATTTGAGTAGTAATGGGTTTTCGGAAATCATGAACAACTCATTAACAAAATCATCTTATCTGGAAGGACTATATTCATTTCATCCGGAAAATGATGTTAAAATGCTAAATCCACTCTGCAACGAACTTACTGTTATGCGTAAAAGCCTGCTTTTCGGTGGGTTGGAATCTGTTCTTTACAACCATAACAGGAAGAATTTTAACCTGAAATTTTATGAATTTGGAAAAGTTTATCAGTACGTTAAAAAAACTGGTTCTACCGGAGTGCTTGAAAATTTTGAAGAAAAAGAACAATTAGCTTTATTCTTTAGCGGCACCGTTTCATCCGAAAGCTGGTACACAGGGAATGAAAGTCCTGCAAACTTTTACTTTCTGAAAGCATATATAAATAATATTTTCAAAAGAGCAGGGATAGATGTAAAATTATTTTCTCTTAAAGAAATCAGCAACGATATTTATGCAGAAGGACTTGAATATTCTTTAGACAGCTTGCCAATTGCGACATTTGGAAAAGTTTCCGGTTCTGTTCTTAAAAAATTCGATATTAAGCAAGATGTTTTTTATGCCTCGTTGGAATGGGAAAAACTTATTGCACTTACTGCCGGTAATTCTGTTCTTTTTAAGGATATTCCGAAATTTCCTGAAGTACGCAGAGATCTTGCATTGCTAATTGACAAAAAAATCAGATTCTCTGAAATTGAAGAATTAGCTTATATTACCGAACCAAAATTGCTGAAACAAGTAAATCTGTTTGATGTGTATTCCGGCGAAAAGATCGATGAAAATAAAAAATCTTATGCCGTTAGTTTTATGTTGCAGGATGACGAAAAAACGCTGACTGATACAGAGATCGAGCGTGTCATGAATAAATTAATCAACACGTACATCAAAAAACTTGGGGCAGTGATTAGATAATGAGCGAATGATGAAATAAGAAAATATATTTATGCTGAATATTATTAATACTTATTATAGTCTATTTTTTCAGATTGCTGCAACAGCGTTTATAGCTGTGGTAATTGTGCTGATGGTACCCTACCTTATACGACCATGTATTTAAAGAATATAAATTTTTCAGCCAGGAGATTATGGGATGACCATCCCTTATGGCTGATCGTATTTGCAGCATTGCTGGCACGGTTGGTCGCAGTGATTTTCTCCAAAGGGTGGGGAATGTTCGATGATCATTTTCTGGTTATTGAATCTTCGCAATCATGGGTTGATGGAACGGATTATAACAATTGGCTGCCCTCTAGTGGCAGAATATATCCAAGTGGTCATAGCTGGCTATACCCAGGTTTCCACTACCTATTTTTTCTATTGTTGAAATTTATAAACATTAGTGATCCGCAGACCAAGATGTTCTTTGTCCGTTTGATACATGCCTTTTTTTCACTGATTGTTGTAATATATGGGTACAAAGTAACCCTGCAAATTTCGGATAAGAAAACTGCAAGAATAACGGGCCTTTTATTGGCATTGCTTTGGTTTATGCCATTCCTGAGTGTAAGGAACATGGTGGAAGTGGTTTGCATCCCTTTTCTTCTATATGGTACATGGCTGGTTATCAAATCTCAGAAAAAACCTTTGATGAACGCCTTGCTTTCGGGGATAATCATGGGTTTAGGACTTTCTGTGAGGTTTCAGTGCTTTTTTTTTATTATTGGTTTTGCACTGGCTTTGCTGTTGTTAAAAAAATGGAAAGAAAGCCTGATCTATTGTAGTGGTGTTATCCTTTCATTTGCAATATTTCAAGGGTGCATTGATTATTTTTTTTGGGGTTATCCTTTTGCTGAGTTTAGGGAATACGTAATCTATAATATAAACAATGCCTATAACTATATCACCAATCCATGGTATAATTATATACTCCTGTTATTGGGCATTTTATTACCCCCGGTCAGTTTAATGTTGTTTTTTGGGTTTTTCAGGTGTTGGCGCAGACAATTATTGCTGTTCTTGCCTGCTTTTATCTTTCTATTATTTCATTCATATTTCCCAAACAAGCAGGAACGGTTCATATTGCCAATAGTTCCATTTATAATCATCGCCGGTATGATCGGTTGGAATAATTTTATCGCTTCTTCAAGGTTCTGGACCCGCCATTCCAAACTTTTGCGAAATTTTTGGATAGCTTTCTGGACTCTTAACCTGATTTTACTACCAATAGTTTCTACGACATATTCAAAAAAAGCAAGAGTGGAATCAATGTGTTACCTGTCAAAATACCCTCATATCCGCTACCTTCTGGCCGAGGATACCAATCACGGGAGGACGGAAATGTTTCCCCTTTTCTACCTCGGACAATGGGATGTTTCAGTGTATGAGTTGAAACCGGAAAAACCTGTAAAACCCTTTATAAAATTTCTAAAAGAAGCAGGTCCAGGCTCTGAGCCTCGCTTTGTGCTTTTTTTTGGAGTAGAAAATCTGGATAAAAGAATTGATTCAGTGAGAATGTGCCTGCCGCATTTAGAATATGAAACCACTATCGAACCTGGTTTTATTGACAATATACTATATCGCATAAATCCGCGTAATTCGAACCAAACTATGGTTATTTACCGGAATAAAGACTATTTCCCGGTAAAAATGTAAGTTTTCACATATAATGAATCAGCAAGTTTAAAACACATAATTTATGCAAAACTTGAGTTAATATTAATTCTACTTCCCTTATGATTGTATGCAATAGTATTTATAGCCTGGTTTTCCAGATCGCAGCAGTGATTCTGATTGCTGTTGTTATTGTATTGATGGCGCACTACTTATTACTTTCCATTAAAGAAAGATCATATTATCCTTCTCAGTGGGCACATAAGCTGAAGGAGAAAAAGATTTCGGAAACGCTTATTCAGCTTGAAAAAAACTACGATGATAGGGTCAGATTTTATAATTTTTGGTTTCAGATTGAGCGATTGAAAAAAGAAAATGTGAAAGGTTCTTTTGCGGAGTTGGGTGTTTATAAAGGCGAAACAGCAAAGATTATTCATGAGATGGACAAATCGCGGAAGTTACATCTTTTCGACACATTTGAGGGATTTAAAAAAAATGATCTGAAACCGGAAACAGGCGAAGCAGCAACATATTCTATAAAAAATTTTGCTGACACAAATGAGAAGAAAGTGCTTAGTTATATTAATGGAAATGATAATATTCTAATACACAAAGGTCATTTCCCTGAAACCACCAAAGGTCTTGAAAACGAAAGATACGCACTTGTAAACATTGACGCAGACCTTTACAATCCTATAAAAGAAGGGTGCCGGTATTTTTACCCGCGCTTATTACCCGGCGGAGTAATGATAATTCATGATTATAACCACAAATGGGAGGGCGCTGTAAAAGCGGTGAATGAATTTGCAAAAGAAATTCCTGAAAACATTATCGAAATACCTGATATGCATGGCACAGTGATGATCATCAAAAATAAAACGATGTAATTTTCAGTGAACTGTATCTGAATGTATAACATTAAATACAGTATCAGGGGCATTATTGATCACATTTAAATCATAAAATGAAACTACTTCAAGTTTAACATTAACAATTCCTGCAGCAAGAATATCCAGTTTTTTCGCAGCAACTTTTGAAAGGTCTATAATACGGTTGTAATGTTTCGGACAACGGTCGTTGATCTTTACAATAACAGTTTTATTGTTTTTAAGATTGGTAATCTTTACTAATGTATGAAAAGGTAAGGTGGCATGAGCCGCTGTATATAACGTATTGTTGTATTTCTCTCCGCTTGCAGTTTTTCTGCCCTGAAATGCATCAGAATAATAGGATGCGACACCCAATTGCACATACTTTTCCTGTGCAAAAGACAAATTGATCAACAAGAATAAAATCACCAACAAGAAAATGTTTTTATTATTCAAAGCCATAGTTCTTTTCATAATTAATTTGACACTATCTAACATACACCACTTTTTCAACAGCAACAGGATTTCCTTTTTCATACAAATAAATAAAATAATTTCCTTTCTTTGTCTTCGATGGCTTCCAGTTTATGTCAGCTAAATACTTTCTCTGTTTTGCAAATCCTGCCTCGCCGCCTGCCCCGATGTAATCGGGGGTAGGCAGGGGGGTATAACAGCAGGTTTAACCGGACGGTCAATACAGGGACAATTTTTTATTTTCACTTTTTTATTGTCAGCCGGCTCCCATCCCATTATCATATACAATAAAAAGAACCCTGCTATATAAGCCGGTATTATATGCCATCCTTTTCTGATCCACAGTACAACATTTCTTGCATCGGGAAATTCATTGCATAATGCAACACCTGCCGAAGATCCAAACCATATCATAGAACCGCCAAAGCCAACGGTGTAAGCGAGCATTCCCCAGTCATAACAACCCTGCTCAAGACATAATTTTGTTAAAGGAATATTATCAAAAACTGCCGAAACAAAACCTAAAATAAATGTACTCCCCCACGATGCGGAAGGCAGATCGTTCACAGGCATTAACGAAGCGCAGCTAACAAGGCACAGCAGAAAAATTGTTCCTGTCATTGCATTTTTAGCTTCTTTCCATGGGGTTTTTGTAATTAAAGCACCGGTAATTATAGCTATCCATACTCCAAGTGCAGGCAGGTCATACAGGAAATTTGTAATGATAGCGCCAACAAGCATCAATATAACGATCAGCAATTTCCGAATGTTCAGCCTCACTCCTCTTTTAGCATGCTGCAAAATATGATGGTATTTATGCTGCTGCTGCGAAGCAAACCACCCGAAAATAATTAAAGCAACAAAGGCTGCAATATACGCATGGAACACATTAACCGGATGTACGCCGTCAATCCACATCATAGTGGTAGTGGTATCGCCAAGTACGCTTCCTGCCCCTCCCGCATTGCTTGCTGCAACAATCGCTGCAAGATAACCTATATGCACTTTTTTATTAAAAACCACAAGTGCAATGGTGCCACCAATTAACGCAGCAGCGATATTGTCGAGGAAGGATGATAAAATAAAAATAAAAACCAAAAGAACGAAAGGTCCTTTCCAGTCATGCGGAAGATATTTTGGTAATAGCGCCGGAATACCTGTGCCTTCAAAATGTTTTGCCAGTATAGCAAATCCAAGCAGCAGTCCAAATAAATTCAGCAATACGGGCCATTCACCCTGTCTTAAATCTTTATCTTTTAACTGATCAAATAATGGTATTTTTCCTATAAAATGTTCTGCAAAATCAAATTGCGAATCGAAAACAAATTTAAAAATTAAAATTACCGAAAGACCGGTTAGCGCTATCAAAAACGTTTTATTATGAAACACAGCAATACCAACCAAGGTTAATGCAAATAAAATAAATTCAACCCTGATATTGCCTATTGATGGAGGAATGCCGTTTCCGGCATAAGTAAAAAAGTGAAACAACAAAATTATTTTTTATTTACCACGCCTATTGGTAAAACTGTTTTGCCATAAACTTCGTTTAAAACCTGTGCCATTGCTGCATAAAAAGCAAGTAGGCCGCAAATAATTCCTTCGTAGCCTGCAAAAACTTTCAGGTCTTTGTTCTCGGTAAAATCACCAATTGCAAGTAAAAAGAAAAGGATGGCTAATGTTCCGAACACTAATTGCAGCGCTACATTGAGCCTGAGGGTTCCAATAAACATAAATAAAGTAAACAAACCCCAGAGAGCAAGATAAGCAGCCATTTCATTTTTGTCAGGTGCGTTTCCATAACCCATTTTGGGAAGAATAATAATCAGCACTAATGAAAGCCAAAAGAAGCCATAAGCAGTAAATGCAGTAGTGCCAAAAGTGTTGTTCTTTTTCCATTCCAGCACGCCTGCAATCACCTGAGATATTCCGCCAATGGTAATCCCCATAGCAAGGATAGTACTTCCAAGCGCAAATCCGCCGGCATTGTGAATATTCAGCAGGATAGTTGTAAGCCCAAACCCCAAAAGTCCAAGAGGTGCCGGGTTTGCTGTGTTGTCTTTTAGCGTAATGTAATTTTGATTTTCCATAAAATAAAATATTAAATTAGATGGAACAAGTTTACGAATAAAAACCAAACAAAAAAATAAATTTTAAATAAATTTCAAACAGCCTACAATTCTCAGTCTGCAATCTGTAATTCTCAATTCAGCATTCTTAATTCTGCACTATTAATTTGTTTAAATATTCTCTGAAATTTATATCTTCGCAAAGTAAATCAATAATATTAAATTGATGAAAAATTACAAACTACTTAACAATATGTTTGGGTGGATGGTTTTTATAGCAGCATCCACTGTTTTCATTCTCACTGCCGAACCTACTGCCAGCTTTTGGGATTGCGGGGAATTTATTTCATGCGCTTATAAATTAGAAGTTGGTCACCCTCCCGGCGCTCCGACTTTTAATCTTTTAGGCAGAATAGTTTCTTTGCTTTCTTTCGGAAATATAGCCCAGGTAGGATTCCTTGTGAATTGTCTTTCGGCCGTATGCAGCGGCTTTGCGGTGATGTTTACATTTTGGATCATTACCTATATGGCTAAAAAACTTTTCATTGATAACAAGGATGAAAAAGATAATAAAGCAAACATGTATGCTGTTTTCGGAGCAGGTATTGTCGGTGCAATGGCTTTCACGTTTTGTGATTCTTTCTGGTTTTCTGCAGTTGAGGGTGAAGTGTATGCTATGGCAGCGTTTTTTACCGCTATTATTTTCTGGTGTGCTACAAAATGGGACAGGGAAGCCGAAGAAAAAAACAGTTACAGATGGATCATTTTAATTGGCTTCCTGATAGGTCTTTCCATTGGCGTTCACCTCCTGAACCTCCTTGCTATTCCTGCTATTGGCTATATTTATTATTTCAAGAAATACAAAAATCCTACATGGAAAGGAATAGTTCTTTCAACAATAGTTGCAACCGGAATTACGGCTTTGATCCTGGAAATTATCATTCCGCAGATTGTTAATTTGTTTGCGACAACAGAATTATTCTTTGTTAATTCCTTTGGACTGCCTTTTAATTCAGGAACATTGTTTTTTATTCTTGTTCTCGCAGGGCTCATCATCAGTGGGATTTTATACACTCTTAAAGAGAATACAACTTCGGCATTGAAAACTATACTAATTGTTTTGGCGGCTATTTTTGTGTTATTTATATTGATAGGCAGCAATTCTTTTATTAGTTTTATATCCCGCCTGATAATGACTGGTGTTTTCATCACTATTTTCTACCTTATCCGGAATAAGAAAGTCGTACTGAATACGGTAATTCTCTGTTTCACTTTTTTACTAATCGGGTATTCAACATATCTTATACTAATAATCCGTTCGAATGCCAATACGCCCTTAAATGAAAACTCTCCAAAGAATGCGATCGCTTTGCTTTCATATTTAAACCGTGAACAATATGGCGACTGGCCTTTATTTTACGGACAATATTATAACGCCCCTTTGGATGCTAAAAATCCATATATCGATGGAAACCCTTACTATACAAGGGATGATAAAAAAGGGAAATATGTGATTGCTGATGATCGCAAAGGAACAGTTCCGAATTACGATCCCAAATTTTGCACCGTGTTTCCAAGGATGTGGAAAAGTGAAAAAGCCGATGGATATAAGCAATGGGCGGATATAAAAGGCACTCCTGTTTCTGTCACAAATCGCAATGGAGAACCAGAAGTTATATACAAGCCGACATTCCTTGAGAATCTTAAGTACTTCTTCCGTTACCAGATTGGTTATATGTATATGAGATATTTCTTATGGAATTTTGCAGGAAGGCAAAACGACTTGCAGGGATTCGGTGATCCGGTTGACGGAAACTGGCTAAGTGGTATTAATGCAATTGATAAGTCGCTGGTTGGTCCGGTAGATAAGCTGCCGGAAAACCTGAAAAACAAAGGAACAAATCATTTTTATTTTCTTCCATTGATACTTGGATTAATTGGCATGTTCTTCCATTTCAGGAACAAATATCAGGATGGGCTCGTCGTTCTTCTCTTTTTCTTAATGACCGGATTGGCAATCACTCTGTATCTGAACCAGGGACCTTCAGAGCCAAGAGAAAGGGATTATGCTTACGCCGGATCTATGATGGCTTTTTGTATATGGATCGCAATGGGTGTTATAGCGCTTTATAACCAGGTTAAAACTAAAATCAAACCTATACTTGCGGTCTTCCTTGTTACGATAGTTTGTTTTGCGGCAGTTCCATACGTGATGGGGAAAAACGGATGGGACGATCATGACCGTTCGAGAAGATACACTATGGTAGATTTTGCTTCAAATTATCTTAACTCATGCGCTCCCAATGCTATATTATTCACAAATGGCGATAACGATACATTCCCTTTATGGTACGTTCAGGAAGTATTGGGAATACGCACAGATGTGAGGGTTGTGAACCTAAGCCTGTTTAATACCGATTGGTATATTAATGCAATGGTGCGCAAAGCTTATGATTCTGATCCCATACCCATCTCTATGACATGGGAGCAATATAAACAAGGTACGCGTGATGCGGTTTATTTTTACGAAAAAGATAATGTGAAAGGTTCGTATGAATTAAAAGAACTTATTGATTTTGTGAAAAGTGATGATCCTACTACGAAACTCTCAACATCATCAGGTCGAAAGGTAGATTATTTCCCTACACGCAATTTTAAAATAACAGTAGATAAGAATGCCGTTCTTGCAAGCGGTACTGTATCTGAAAAAATGGCAGATTCCATCGTTGATAAAATGGAATGGACAATAAAGGGTTATGGCGTGCAAAAAAACAATTTAATGGTGCTCGACATGATTGCTCACAATAACTGGAAACGCCCTGTTTATTTCTCAATTACTACAGGTAACGAAAGCTACATCAACATGGAAAAATATTTCCAACTTGAAGGTCTTGCATACCGCCTTGTCCCAATTAAAGCTACCGGCGTTGATGGTCAAATGGGCAACTTAAACTCTACTATAATGTACGACAACCTGATGAATAAATTCAAATGGGGAAATATGCAGGATACAAGGATTTACTTAGATGAAACAAATCTGCGAATGACTATGAATTCTCGCAATAATTTTGCAAGGCTTGCTAATGCACTTACCCTTGAAGGGAAGAAGGATTCCGCTATCAAAGCACTTGACAAATGCATGGAGGTAATGCCCGAAAAATCAGTTCCTTATAATTATTTTATATTACCTGTTGCAGAAGCTTACTATAAAGCAGGGGCAATAGAAAAAGCGAATAAAATCACCAAACGCCTGATAGATCTATATGAAGAGAACCTTATTTATTTTTTCGCATTTACCGGAAGCAAAGCAGCCGAAGTAACAGACAAAAAAGAACAAGCGCTTGGTATTATGAATAGGATTGTTTTTATTACCAATAATTATAAGCAGGATGCTCTTTCAAAACGCGCTAAAGATATATTTGATAAATATTATGGCAATTATTCGACAGAAGCTAAAGAAACCCAATACTCATTAAAAAAGAAGAAAAAGTAATTAATTGTACTTTAAAAAACGTAATTACTCAGCTCATCGAAGTACGAACAAATACGAACTTACGAAGTACTAATAGAAAATGAAACCACTTGTAAGAAGAAATGATTTAGTTTATCCTGAATTGAGTTATGAAATTGTTGGTTGTGCCTATGAAGTTTGGGATGAACTTGGTCCAGGTCATTCGGAAAAAATCTATCAAAAATCTTACGCAATAGTTCTTCGTACTAAGAACAAAAAATTTCAGGAGCAGGTTTATTATTCTTTAAAATTCAGAGATGAAATTGTCGGAAAAGGGTTTCTTGACTTTCTCATTGATGATAAAATAATTGTTGAATTAAAAAAGGATGGAAATTTTTCTAAAACTAATATTGAACAGGTTTTAAATTATCTGAAATTATCTAACCTTAAACTTGCCATTCTTATTAATTTTACGAAAGAAGGTGTAAAATTTAAAAGAATTGTTAATGTTAATCCATGTTAGTAGTTCGTTACGATTTCGTAATTCGTAAGTTCGTAAAAAAATCGTAGTTCGGTGCAATAATGAATGAAGAAGGCAAGTGTTGAGTAGTAAAAAAAACTATTTTAAAAAAATGTATCTTTTTTCCACACCAAATATTCTAAAAAAATTATACCCAAAGCATGCTGTTTGGGAAATAAAAACACCCGAAAAAGCCATTTATCTTACATTTGATGATGGCCCCATTCCTGAGGTTACTCCCTGGATTTTGGATATATTGGAAAAATATCAGGCAAAAGCTACATTTTTTTGTCTCGGCAAAAATGTAAATAATAATCCCGCTCTGTATAAAATGCTTACTGATGCAGGTCATTCAATAGGAAATCATTCTTATGGTCATCCGAACGGATGGAAAACGCATACCAAAAATTACATTGAAGACGTGGAACAATGCAGTAGTTTGGTAATCTCTTCCTTTTTCAGGCCTCCTTACGGAAAGATTAAACTATCGCAGTTTCGTTTATTAAAACGCAAATACACATTCATAATGTGGAGCGTGATGAGCGGTGATTTCGATCCCCTCCTTGATAAAGAAAAATGTCTTGAAAAGATTCTAAAAAACACATCTAACGGATCTATTGTTGTATTTCATGACAGCTTAAAAGCCAAAGAAAAACTACAATATGTTTTACCGAAATTCCTTGAACATTTCACTAATCTTGGATATTCATTTCTGCCTTTATCTCTGCCTTGCCGGCAGGCAGGTGCGGAAATGTTTCGGGAAAAGAGTTAGTAAATGATGTTATGCAAACGGAATATGTCATTGCTGTATGCAAGGTTTGAATTTTTTATTTCTAAAACTGTTTTCCCTTCTGCTCCTTATGCTTCTTCAATATTTCCAACATATTTAATTCAAGGTCAGAAAAGAAATTATCGGTATTTTTAATGGAAGAAAGTGCAATAGAATGTACCGTCAGCACATTTACTATGGTATAAAGTTTATGTATAATCTCACTTTTCAGTTCCGGTGATATATTCCCTTTTATCAGCATAAAATAACTGGTCTGCTTGTGTTCAGGAAACAGCAGGCCTTTTTCTCCCATATTTGATATGCAATAATAGGTCTTGAAAGCGTGCGGGTCGTCATAATAGAACAAGGGAAAGGTGTTGAAGTTGTTTTTCTTATCCTGAAAAATTCTCAGATCATCCATTTTCACCAGATGCAGTTGCATCTTTTCGTTTATCGCCCATATAAGGCGGTAGTCCTTCAGGTACGATATGATCCCGATCAGCGTAAAATCTTTATCGTAATTGCTATCAAGTCGGAGTTTCTTTGCCATTTGCGAAATTTATGTGATATACTTTTTTATATCTTTGTCCGAAATACAAATGTATATTATATTATTTTATTCTATTTACTTTATTTACCCACCGGAAGAATCAGTTAAACATTTTAATTACCCGGAAGATCATTCATGCTTTTTTGAAAAATAGAAAAACAACCTGATGGCATTTTTACTAAAGAAATAATATGGACAAAACACGCATATCAGCGGTCTCATTCCTTAACACCTTACCTTTTGTTTATGGTATTTACAATTCAGGGATGTTAAGTGATTTTGAACTAATCCTTGATGTTCCTTCCGAATGCGCGAGGAAATTCAACAATAAAGAAGTCGATATAGCCCTTGTTCCGGTTGCAGCGATAAAGAATATGAGTTCCTATAAGTTATTAAATGATTTCTGTATTGGAAGCATTAGTAATGTGAGGACGGTGTTGTTATTATCGCAGGTTCCGTTAAAACAAATTTCCAAAATACATTTGGATCACCATTCGCTTACTTCGATAAATCTTGTAAAAATACTATCTCAACATTACTGGCACATAGAACCGGAATGGGTAAACCTTGACGAATCGACGGAAAAAAATATTGCTTCGTTCGAAAGCGTTGTGGCGATAGGTGATAAAACATTTGAACTGGCGGAAAAATATGCATGGATATATGATCTTGGCGCTGAATGGAAAAATTTTACAGGACTTCCTTTTGTTTTTGCCTGCTGGATTGCGCATGAAAATGTTGAAGATGCAAAAATCAGAGAAATTACCAATGCATTGGACTGGGGTGTTCGGAATAAAAAGGAGGCTATAGAAAAATTATTCGATAAACAAAGGTTCCCATCCGTAAATATTGACGAATATCTTGAAAAAAATATTGACTTCATATTTAATGATCAAAAGCATATAGCCTTTAGCCTTTTTCTTAACTACATAAATAGTGCTTGTATATAATTTTCAATATTTTGAATATCGAATGTAGATTAACGCCATGCCTACCGGCAAACAGGCAGGCTTGTTCTTAAATCAGTATCTATATTATTATAAGTTTTTCTGACTTTTTTAAGATAAATTTTCTATTTTAGCTGTATCAATTTCCATTACAAAAAGACGTGTTATTATGAAAAAAATACTTTTTTGCCTTGTAATTTTCATTTTTTTTGTTTTATCTTCTAACGATGTTACAGCTGAAAAATATAGCGATCCGGCCAATGTATCCCACCCGGGAGGTAAAAAAATGCTTAAACGTTTAAAAGCCTATTTTCGATACAAGGACGGAAATTATTATGGTGCGTTACGAATATACCGCTATGTTTATGAATTCAATAAAACAGAGGCAAAAATCAATTTCTTGATTGGGAAATGTAATGTGCAATTACAGGACATGGAAGAAGCCATCTTTTACCTGCAAGAAGCAAAAAAACTAAAACCGGATTTTGACAAAGAAGTGGATTTCTTGCTGGGAGAAGCATACCAGTATATGGGTGATCTCGACAGCGCAATTTATGAATTCAATATCTACAAGTTGGCACTGAAGCCAAGGCAATTAAAAAATGACCCTGTTGTTGATTTACTCAGCCAGACAGTAACTGCTAAAATGCTTATGGAACATCCCGTAAATGTTAAAATCAAAAATCTTGGTTTTGATATCAATTCCGAATTCGATGAAGGTATGCCATCCATTACAGCCGACGGAAAAACATTGATTTTCACATCCAGAAGACCTGATACCAAAGGAGGCGGCATAGATCCTAACACAGGACAGTATTATGATGATATTTATATGGCTACCTGGAATGATGAAAAAGGGACGTGGAATCCGGCAGAAGGGGTGGAAGGAAATTTAAACACAGCAGGCCACGATGCCTGTCTTAGCATTTCGCCAGACGGTAATATCATTTTTGTTTATCGTAATATTCATGAGGCTACAGAAAGCGGTGATATTTTTTATTCTACAAAAAGAGCTGATGGAAAATGGAATACCCCAAAAACTATTGGTAAACATGTTAATTCAACCTATTTTGAAAGTTCTGCGTGCCTTTCTCCTGATGGCAATATGCTTTATTTTGTCAGCGAAAGGAAAGGCGGATATGGTAATGCCGATATCTGGAAAAGTAAAAAGATCGGGAAAAATCTTTGGGGAAAACCGATAAATCTTGGTCCGGCGATCAACTCAGAAGAAGATGAGCTGGGTGTATTTATGCATCCGGATGGAAAAACACTGTTCTTTACTTCCAAAGGTCACAACACCATGGGCGGGTATGACATTTTTATGAGCCAGATGAAACCCGATTCTTCATGGACGGAACCTGTAAACCTTGGATACCCTATCAACTCTACAAAAGATGAAATCAATTTTGTAATGACTGCCGATGGTAAAAAGGCATACGTTTCGAGCCGTAAAGATGGCGGCCTTGGCGGCGCCGACATTTATGAAATTGATATGAGCCATTACACATTCCCGCTAAAGATAAAAGGGTATGAAACTGCAACCCCAAAAGTGGAAACCGATCTCGCTATATTGAAAGGCAGTGTAATTGAATCTGATGCCGCCCAACAGGTTGAAGCCGAGATAGTCATTAAAGATGTTACTTCGGGTAAGGAAGTTACTAAGTTATTCACGAACGAAATTGGCGACTTTTTCGTAACCCTCAAAGGTGATAAAGAATACGAGATAAATGTCGAAAAATCAGGATACAAAAAGTACTCGGAAAAAATAATGTTGCCATACGATAATGATAAAATACATGCATTGGTAAAGCTTATCATTCTTGAAAAATTGCCTGAAGAAAAGAAGTAAATAACTTTTATTATACTTTGCACGGTATAAATTAATACATTTCTAATTCGGTAATCAGTAAAAAACGGCCGATTACTGTTTACCGGTTACTGATTACTTGTTTGAAAAAATGTACAATTTTATCCCGTTTTTAGTATAGTCAATATTTAGAAACATGGCGCAGCTAAAAGCACCGGATTATTTCTTTTCGTCCACATCTTTTACAAACAAAACTAAAAATGCAGCCAGTATCATAGATATACCACCCATTACAAGCGTATAGATTGCTTCTCCGGCGAAAAGATATTTTGTCAGGAAGCCCAGTACGCTTGCTGCAAGAATCTGAGGAATGACAATAAAAAAGTTAAATATGCCCATATATATTCCCATCTTGTCTGAAGGCAGGGAACCGGTGAGTATGGCATAAGGCATAGATAAAATGCTCGCCCATGCAATTCCTACTCCTGTCATTGAAAGCAGCAGCATATTCGGATCCTTGAGAAAATAAATGGAAATAAGGCCAAGTCCACCGACCATCAATGATATCATATGTGTGATCCGGCGTGAAGTTGCCCTTGCCAATACAGGCAGCAGAAATGCTATCAGGGCAGCAATACCGTTATATACAGCAAAGCTGATCCCTACCCAGTTTGCACCTGTGTTAAATAATTCTGATGTAGTATCCGTTGTTCCATAAATATGCTTTGTCACAGCAGGAGTTGTATAAATCCACATGGCAAATAATGCAAACCATGAAAAAAACTGAACGATGGCAAGCTGTTTCATGGTAAGTGGCATTTTCGAAAAATCATCGAATATCTCATAGAAACCGTTATGCACTTTTCCCTTTTTCCCCATAATTCCTGAAAACAGCATCAGTAGTCCGAAAATGGACAGACCTAACGACAACACATACAATTCTCCGGAAAAGTCTTCCATGTAAAAAAACAATGTCAACGCTGTTCCCAGGATCAAATAGCTAACTGCCAATCTAAATTTATTTATTCCTTTCTTCAAACTTTGTGATATCCGGCTGTCTTGAAAAATTTCTTTTTTTGATGTTTCCTCAAAGGAAGCAATATCTTCAGGAGAGTATTCTTTTGTACGGAGCACTGTCCATAATACTGCCAGGGATAAAGCAGCAGCGCCGATATAAAAGGAATACCTCACTGAAGGCGGTATTATTCCTTCGGAAGCAGTATTTTCAACATTCAGCAGGTTCGTAAGTAAATAGGGTAATGCTGAAGCTATAACAGCACCTGTTCCGATAAAAAAGCTCTGCATGGCAAAGCCCGTAGTACGCTGTTCGGAAGGAAGCATATCTCCAACAAATGCACGGAAAGGTTCCATTGAAATATTGATAGAAGCATCCATAATCCACAACATACCAACAGCCACCCAAAGGACAGAAGAATTAGGCATTATTATCAGTGCTGCCGATGTCAGCAGCGCTCCGATAAAAAAATAAGGACGTCTGCGTCCCCAGCGGCACCATGTTTTATCGCTGTAATGCCCTATTATGGGTTGTACAATCAGCCCCGTAAGAGGCGCAGCGATCCATAAGATCGGTATGTCTTCTATTTTCGCCCCTAAAGTTTCGAAAATGCGGCTGACATTGGCATTCTGCAGTGCAAATCCAAACTGAATGCCAAGGAACCCGAAACTCATGTTCCATATCTGCCAAAATTGTAATCGTGGTTTTCTTTTCATAAAATTTCTCAAAAAAAAAAAAACCTTCTCGATCGAAAGGTTTCTGAAAAAAATCTCAAATTTTTAATATCTGATAAAAGATATTTTCTTTGTTTCCCTTTTATTGCCAGCAGTGATGGTATAATAATAATATCCACTTTTAATTTTATCTCCGGAATTGTTTGTGCCATTCCATACCTCGTAATGTACACCTGCTGGTTGAGTTCTATTAACCAGCGTTTTTATTTCTGTACCCAACATATCAAAAATTTTAACGGATACTGTTGAATTTTCGGGCAAGGCGTAGCTGATGGTCTGTTCCGTATTAAAAGGATTCGGATACACTTCAGAATTAAATGCAGCAATATTGCCCGGTTCAATAATTCCGCTATGATCTGTTGTATCAACATAAAGATCCGGCACAGGCAATAATTTATCCGTATAAATATGATACTCTCCGGGCTGATAAAGAAGTGTAAAATTATTACCTTCAGTTTGATTAACAAGTATATCAAGGCTGTCGCCGGTAAAATAATCATACCATTTCCCCGAATGGGAAAATTCAGGCCAGACATTTTGCTGCAATACATCAAAGTTACCAAGTACAACAGCATTAAAATCAGCCCCTACATATTCGTCGTCCCACAGACGAATACGTTTGTTATAACCGCCAACACTCATATCATAGTTTGATGTGCGGAACAAAGGGTATGTAATTTTTAATTTGATCAGCGCTGCATATTTTTTATAAAGCATCTTTCGATAAGGATCGTTCATATAATCCCATTTGGGAGGTTTTTTATCTGTACGTGATTCATCTGTCATGGATGGCCACAGGATCGAATAATCATATCCTCTTTCGCCGAATTCCCAGAACATTTTAGGTCCGGGCACCGTAAAAAACAATGCCGCTGCCTCACCCATGCGTTCCAGTGCCGTATGTTTATTCCGTGTATTATATATAGTATCTGTACCCTGAATCTCCATGTTGCCGCCAGTAATGTTGCGGTACATGAGGCGTTCTTCGTCATGACTTTCCATATAACCAACCAGGTTATGGTTCCACCAGCCACGCGCTTTATATGATACAGCCCATTCAAAATTTGAATTATCGTTATACCATCCCATGGAAGCCTGATTATACTGCCAATTTCCGGGAGCCCCCGACCACATCATAAATCCAAAACCAGCCAGTTCGCCGTCTTCCTGATTATCAGCCAGGTGCTCCAGGATAATATATGTCCCCGGATGCTTTGTCCATAAAGCTGTTCCAAGTCTCTTAACAACAGCTACCCGTGATGCATCATACTGTCCCCATGCAGCTACATCAGCCCAGATAATATTGCCGTTGGCATCATAGGTAACGGTTACATTATTGGTAAAGCCTTTTGAAAGATCCAGACGGAAGCCATCGGCATGGTATTCAGTAACCCAGTAATTCAAAACGCTGTCTACATAAGCCTGGGTGTAAGGGCTGGTATGATCGAAATCGCAATGATAACCGTAAGGATGTGGAATCAGTTCGTTGAACCATGGATTATTTGCCAAAGGACGCTGCCTGTCTTTGTTATAATAAAGCAACGCTAAAGGATTCTGCCCTGATGCATGGTTCAGGACAATATCGAGAATTACGGCAATCCCATTATTATGGCAAGTATTTATAAGACTCTTGAGCATATTTTTTGTTCCGTAACATTTATCCGGAGCAAAATGCAAAGCCGTCATATAACCCCAGCTGTCATTACCGTCGTATTCCGTCACGGGCATAAGCTCGACAGCATTAATGCCCAGATTTTTCAGGTATTGCAGGCTGTCTTCCACCGTTTTGAAATTATGCGTCAGATGAAAATCGCGCACCAGAAGTTCATAAATAGCAAGGTCTCTGCTATCTGGTTTCTGAAATCCCGCATCAGTCCAGTTGAACGGAGTTTGTGCAGTCTGAAAAACAGAAACCAATTGAGATGTTTTTCCAACAGGATAAGTTATAAGATCCGGATAAATAATTTGATTGATACCGGGATCATTCCATCTGTCAAGAACTTTGTCAGAATAAGGATCAGCTATATTAATGCTGTTGTCAATAAAATATTGAAAGCGATATTCTTTTTGTGGGATTAGTCCGGTCAGTTCTATCCAAAAGGTGTTGCCATCAGTAGTTTTTTTCATCTGGTAATCAGGATCGAGCTGCCAGTCGCTAATATCCCAGATAAGATATGCAAAACCTTTGTTTGGTGCAAAAAGCTGAAGAATCACTGTAGAATCATTCACATAGTTTATGCCATCTTTTGTTCCGGAAGGAGCATCCTGTATCACCTGCGGATACTGGACAAGATAATATATGGAATCGACAATTGTCTGTCCTCCTTTTTGTGCTGTGAACCAGAACCAGTGTTTACCATAACCCGTAACAGGCAAGGTAGATATGAGTATACTATCGGATGCCTGTGCCACCAGGCTGCCATCATGAAACAGGTTAATCATCGCTGTTTGAGTGCTGGTAACTCTAACCGGCAACTGTGAATTTATACTCAGAGAAAGAGGGAACTGTACAGGGGAAGTGAAACGCGCAAATATGTTTGGGGTATAAATATCAATAAAAAAATCAGATCCGTCAGCGTTACGCCCTGCCAGTGTACCGTCAGCATTGCGAAATACAAAACACAGTTCTTTTGTTTTTTCGGTGCTCAGCAGCTGATAGAAACTTTTTATATGAAATTTCATCCTATGCTTATTGTTACCAATGTTTTCCATAAGCACCGTGGAATCTGCTTCTCCCCATTGTGCCGGTTTATGAAGCCAGTCGGTTTGGTTTACACTTTCATCAGTCAGCACGCCTGTATGCATATATATATCGGTAACACCCGTTAATGCTCCATTTCCAAGTGAAGCATCATAGATGATGGTGATGGTATCATACACCGTAGGATATAAAGGCGACCAGGTAAGCGCCTGAGGGAAAGCCCTACCTGCAAGAAAAACAAACAGCCCGCAAATCAAAAATATTCTTTTCATTATATGATTATGTTTAAGGCATTTCTAAAAATTCAATCGTCGTCATTGCGAACCTGACTACCGTAAGGTAGATCCGTCATCTGACGGAAGGAACGCCAAACCGTCATTGCGAGTCCGTCGGTCGACGGACGAAGCAATCTTACCAATCTAAAACTTCTTCATATAAATCTTTCCATTCTGGATTAAACGCATTTATCAATGCTTCCTTTTTCTTACGCGAACCTCCTTTTATCTGTTTTTCTCTTGCAATCGCTTCTTCAATATTATGAAATCCTTCGTAGTACACAAGTTTATGTAATTTATAAG
>Ga0247841_10002478_pt1 | contig 36770 bp, 30 predicted proteins | sample LaCruzMarch2015__2_FD_192410 | JGI IMG/M metagenome (GOLD analysis project Ga0247841, IMG submission 192410) | Freshwater microbial communities from meromictic Lake La Cruz, Castile-La Mancha, Spain - LaCruzMarch2015_18m | ecosystem: Environmental > Aquatic > Freshwater > Lake | place: Spain... | reverse complement strand
AATATTAATTGTTTTATCTGTAATATGATTACCAGTATCGGTCAACTTTAATTTTAAAACATAATTACCATTAGCCACGGTCCTAGAGTCCCACTTGTATATAAAGGGTTCCAATGGAAAACTGTTAAAATCATCATATATGCTCGCGATCGACGTTTCGCCAAGATAAAGATTGGCCTTACTGACGCCAACATCATCTATAGCATTTATTATGATCGGATAAATACCCGAAATTACCTGATTTTCGGCAGGGAATAGAATATTGCCGTCAGCCGGATTAGTGGTATCATAAACTAATTTATATTCACTAACCTTTAGTGGAATACTGACAGATCTTTGTCTCGTTAAATCTGAGATATCTGTGGCAGTCACTCCTATTGGATATGTGCCTACGGCGACCGAGGCAGAAGAAGTAAAATCAAGAGTGAAACCTATTATTTCACCGGGAGAAAAAACAATATTTGGATCAGTAATCACTGTGCTCCCACTCTTTAAACTAGTAACTGTCCATCCTGACGGCATTTCATAGACGAGATTATAAGTGGAGCTAACCCCAGTATTATTTTTCATCTTAAAACTGACCGACCCTGTAAAACTTTTTGGTGGCCAGCTCCAGACTGGCAAGGTCGCTTTCTGCTCACCACTATAACTCAATTTTGGCACGAGGCTAGGATCAGGAGGATTGAGGTTGATTTCCACTGTCGCATATTCTGAATTTATTCCAATTAATTTAAAAGAGAGATTACCAATCGGATCATAAATCTCATCACCAACAACCATATATTGCCGATTATCCGAAACCCCGGCATGAGGGTTTATCAAATATGACATTGCCGTAGTATTGTTTTCGAAACTCGACGATCTTAGATATACGCCAGAATAAGAAATTCCCGACTGTCTATAATCAATAAAAAACGTTGAATTAGGATCATCAACTTTTCTTTGCACCGAAATTAATTTTACATTAGAATCTTGAGGATCAAGAGGATAAATTTTATAGCTGCCACTTTGAGTGACATGCAATAAGCTACTTTCATCAATCCAGCCCGCTTCGTAGCGCTCCAGTCCAGAAAAATTATATCCCCGAATCACTCCTTCGCCCATTATAGAAGTCGAATCGCCATAATGAATGCGCGCGCAATCAGCGCTAATCGCAGTAGCGCTTCCAAACTCATCTTTACACTCTAGCCGATCCGCATCGTTTATATTTTTGTGACCATTCGCGTCATTTAAAGAGCCTAGCCAATGCCCCATCTCATGCTCAGCGGTTCTTTTCAATTGGTTCATGACTTCTTGATGAAAATTTGTAAAGGTAATGCAATTTAACGAGACATATGGACCATCAAAGATATCATATTTAAAATAACTCCCCCGAACAGCAATTTGATACGAGGTGACATAGATACGCAAATCATAATCTTTCAGATTCACACCAGATGCCATCAACTGTTGACGAGCCATGCCATGTATCATGTAAAGCCTCTGGGAGCTAACATCGTCATCAACGGAGGTTGGCTTATTCATTGGAATAGTTTGCCAACCAAAAACATCGCCAACTAAGTTTAGTTTTCCGTATGAATTCTGATTGAAAAAAGATTTTACAGAATCAGAATCTTCAAAGAATGCTTTTCTAGTATCATCAGCGATATAAGCCGGGGTCGTATCTTGAAAATTTATCAAAACAACCGCAATTCTTTTTGTTTGAGCAGTTACATCAGCCTTAGTTTTTATATTTCGAAGTAAAATAAAAACGACAGTCGACAGAACGAGTACTAAAAAAGTGATGATTAAAAGTCTTGGGTTCAAAAATCTGCGAATCAAAAACCCTCCTGTTTTTAGTATAGCAAACTTGGAGCTATGTTTAAATTAAACCCATTTACCGTTTTTTTGGATCACTTTACCGTCCAAGATTATCTGGGCCTTGTGCATATCTTTAACAATATCCCAATGAAGTGACGAATCATTACCGCCGCCGTTTTCCTTATAGGCCATGCCGAAAGCTAAATGGATCGTACCACCGATTTTCTCGTCAAAAAGCAAATCCTTGGTAAACTTTTTAATCTTTGGGTTCATGCCAATCCCCAATTCGCCAATAAATGATGCATTTTCATCGGTTGCCAACATTTGGCGCAAAAATTTCTCGTTTTTTCGCGCCTTAACTTCAACGGCTCTCCCTTTTTCAAATGTTATTTCGATCCCCTCAACTTCATTGCCGCTCCGAATAGCCGGATAATCAAATTTAATCCAACCTTCAAGGCTTTCCCTTACCGGAGCCATAAAAACTTCTCCGCCAGGCATATTTTCTTCACCTTTGTCGGCTGCCGCTTTGGCGCCATGAATTTTCATTTTCAAATCCACATTTTGGCCTAAAAGATGGACAACTTTTCCTTTTCTGAATTTCGCTAAGACTTTATCAATTTCCCGGCCAATTTTCTTCCAGTCTTGGACGCAGGCGTTAAAAACAAAATCTTCGTATTCAGAAAGAGACATGCCCGCCTCTTGGGCTTTGGCTATGGCCGGATAGCCGACAGTAACACGATGAATTTTTGGTTTTTCGTTCACAATATAGTCAGAAATCGGATGGGTAATTTTGCTCCGAGCAGAAATTTTTGCCGGATCGACATTGGATAACTCTTTGGTATTGGTGGTCGTATTGATGCCAATATATTTCTGAGCGTTTTTAACCATATAATCGAAATATTCGGGGAATTTTTTCAAGTGATGATCTTTAGCATATTTGTAATAAATTGGATCAAGCCCAGGCAAAGTTATACGCAAAATCGGGTGAGCATCGGCTTTCAAAACTTCTTCATAAAGCGCTACAATAAACTGCTCGGCCTCAGTTGACCCGGAAATGACCACGTTCTCGTGCGGCTTAACAAAAACCGAATATTTTACCACCAGCTTGGCTAATTTTTTGGTTCGTTCATCAATAGCCATCTCTCAATTCCTTTCGAGATAAATTATTTTAAAACTTTATCAATGAGACCATATTTTTTCGCTTCGTCGGCTGACATATAGAAGTCACGATCAGAATCTTTTTCAATTTTGGCTAAAGTTTGACCAGAATGTTTGGCCAAAATATCGTTAATCATTCTTTTAATTCTAAGCATTTCTTTGGTTTGAATTTCCACATCAGTTGCTTGACCTTCGGCGCCGCCCATTACCTGGTGGATCATGACTCGAGCGTTAGGAAGGGCAAAACGCTTTCCTTTGGCACCAGCCGCCAAAAGCACGGCAGCAGCGGATGCAGCCTGACCAATGCAAATGGTGGATACATCGGCTTTCACATATTGAATCGTGTCGTAAATGGCCATGCCGGCAGTGACCACTCCTCCGGGTGAATTGATGTAAAGATAAATATCTTTCTTAGCATCTTCGGAGTCTAAAAACAAAAGTTGAGCCATAATGATATTGGCGGTTTCGTCATCTATCGCGCCACCTAAAAATATAATGCGATCTCTTAAAAGCCGCGAGTAGATGTCGTAAGCGCGTTCGCCCATGGGACTTTTTTCGACGACCATGGGAACTAAATATTGGTTCTTGAGCTCTTTTTGCATAAATTTCCTTTCAATGTAAAGTATATTTGACAAACAGGGTAATGTCAATAAGTTCGAGTACAAAACTAATATGAAATTGTTGTATCGTTAACGTCTTCGCTAACAAGACCGGTTGCCACTTTTTTTACTACTTTGGCAATGGTTGTTGCGCCGTTCCCAGAAGTTAAGGAAAAAGCAACATTATTAATAACATCACTAACATTGTTGCGAATGATAATAAAGTAGTCTAGAGGATTTTCCGAATTATTAATAGTAACATTATTAATTAGAAAATTCCCAAAGGTCATTATCACTCCGGTTGCTCCTTGAGAAAAATAGTTTTGCGTTAGAATAGCCGAGACTTTACCATCCACTCCAACTCTAGAAGTATTGGCATTTTTAATATCCAGCCCATTGATACTAATTAGAGGATTTGTATCCGACCAATTAAGTATACGCAAAGCCCATTGTGCCGATGAGTTTGATTCGCAGTTGGTAAAATTAATTTTCCCAGAAGTAATGCCATCAAAGGCATTCCCAGCAATAATATAGCTGTCTTGGCCAGGGTTAGTATCTGTATGATTGATTATATTAATTATCGGACCGTGACTAGTACTATCAAACTTACCCACGGCAAAAAATATACCATGCCCGAGATTGTCCAAGGTAATGCTGTCCTTAATAGTGATATCCTCAAGATACTGATAATTATAATTCGGTTCGAGGTCAATCCCTGACTGCGGAGCCGTGCCGTTTGTGTTTCTAAATGCGCTTCTTTCGACATTAAGCTTCCTGACAGATATCACGCTCATCCCCTGCCGGCGATTATTGTCAGAAACACAATCAGCAATGACAATATTGCTACTATATAGATCGTAATTCTTGGCAAGATTATTATAAGAAGCTCCAATATAGAACCCGTCGCCGCCCGTACTCGAAATAGTGAGACCCCTAATAGCCACATCGCTCGCCCCTAAAATCAACACACCATGGCGCCATTCCCCACTAGTATATTCTGATTTGGGCATAGTAATTTTAGCACCAAAACCTATTATCTGAACATTTTGTACGTTTGAAATAACAAATACGCTATCGTTCAACCTGTAACCACTTTTTGCCTGGATAGTTACTCCGGAATCAAGTAATAATTTGGTATTATTTGGCAATATCAGGGGATTGACTAGATACACATTAGATTTAGCCGGAATATATAGAGCTTGATTATGGCTCGAAGCTTCATTTAGAGCTAATTGGAAAACTGCCGTATCATCGCCACCTTCGCCAACGGTTCCATATCGCGAAATATCTTCAGGCACCTGTATCTGAAAGCTAACGTTACCGCCCGCCCCCGAGCTGAGGTTGCCCAAATCCCAAGTCAACTTATTTCCGATTAGGGCATATCCATCATCGTCCGAAATATCAGTTTTAACGGCGCCATTTAGTTTAGCTGTGCCGGAAAGATAAAATGTTTTCGCTGGAAGAGCATCTTCTATCTTGGCGTTTTTTATAGCCGCAGGAGCGTTATAGTTTATTGTATAAGTAATTATATCGCCCGCACTAGCCATGACTTTATCTGCAGTTTTATTGAGAACTAGGGGCGAATCCGCAGAAGCTTGAAATTTAAAAACAACAAAAAATACCAAAAAAGCAGTTATACATAAAATAATCAAAGCTAAGACATTTTTTAGCTTTTTTATCACCAAATTGTCCTCCTCCTTAATTATAGCACAGACTTATTTGAGGACGTATTCCAAAAGCTTGGCAATAACCTTTTTACCGACTTCCGGATCTTTGAGATCAAGTTTCTCCGCCTTGGCAATCTCGCCCAAAGCCAAACCAACTTTGACGGTTTTTTCCGCTTGGTCATGGAAATCTTTATGTAAGTCTTCTTCTGTTTTCTTTAATTGGGCCAGGTATTGCTCAAAAGGCATATTAATCATCTGAGCGCGTTGTTTTAAATCATCAATCATCCGGTGAATTTCTTGTTCAGTTAAAACATCGGGGATTTCCGCCTTAGTCATTTTAACTAATTCGTCGATCGCTTCTCCCTCTTGAGTCTGGCGATGAACAATTTCTTTTTGCTTTTGAATATCTGCCTCAATCGCTTTTTTTAGTTCGGCAAAGGTATTTTGTTGGAACTTTTGGGAGAATTGGTCATCTAGCTTTGGCAGAATAACTTCTTTAGTGTCCAAAACATTTACTTTAAAATTAACTTTCTTTTTGTCTTTCTCCGGACCCATTTCCAAAGTAAATTCTTTTTCGTCGCCTTTTTTAAGTCCGACTAAATTAGCTTCGAATTCTGGCACAATCACACCGCTACCAATAATAATTGGGTAATTTTTGCTGGATAAATTTTCCAAAATCACTCCGCGCTCCATACCGGTAAAATCAATTTCTACCCGGTCGCCCATCTTTGTCGGACGATCTATATCTTTGAATTCAGCATGTTGGCGTTGTAGATGCGTCAAAACTTTTTCAATTTCGGCTTCAGCGACTTTAAAGTCTGGGTTCTTTTTGGATTTAATTTTAATTTTTTTATAATCCCCAACTTTGACTTCTGGCATGGTGGCGATTTCCGCAACGTATTCCAGTTCAGCCGTTTCGGTCGTCAAATCCTTAAGCATTTTTATATCAATTTTCGGCGAAGAAATTGGGTTAAGATTTTCTTTTTTTAGAGCTTCGAGATATGTTTCCTGTAAAGCTAAATCAATAATTTCCTGAGCTAAACGATTTTCGCCAATCGCGGCAATGGTCAGTTTTTGCGGAGCGTTCCCTTTGCGAAAGCCTTTTACTTCTACTGCAGGTGCTAAATTATTATAAGCACGAGTGAAAAATCCCTTCATCAAATCCGAGGATATTTTAACATCCAGACTAACTGTGGCTTTACCTAAATCTTTTCGAGTAATTTCCAACATAAAAAATTTCTCCCTATCTTTAAAAAGTATTTTCAACTAATTTTAGCAGATTAGAACGATTTTAACAAGATGAAACAATTTTAATTCAATCCCAATTGAGCGTAGGAAAGCGGGAAAATAACCAAACTGCCGCCATCAAACCATACTTGCCGATTATCTTTGTCGTTAAAAAGACTAAACTGAAGATTACTTGGCATAAAGTTAGATGGCGTCCCCCAAACTGGAAGTTTATCTTGTCCTAGATAGTTAAAACTGGTTTTAGCTAAATCAAAAGTAAAAATTCCTTTACTGTCGCTGCCAAGATATAAATTCGGTCTAATATTAATCATATTTGGGCGATTATTTTCCGAAACAATACTTTTAATTTGTTTTCCTTGATAGTCGGTAATTATTAACTTTTTACCGGAATAAGAAAAAAGAATTAATTTATCGTCAGTGGCGTTGACAATCGCGATGTCTTTTGCCAGCTCTTCATCTAGTGCCACTGTAATCTCTTGCATTTTTTCCGCAGAGGGATCAAAAACCAAAATCTTCCCTAGTTGTTCATATTTAGTGAGCCAAAGCCGGTTGTCTTGATTCGATGTATTTCTAAATTCGCTGTCAATATTTTCTACAACTGTTTTCAAACCGTAATCGGTTAGATTAAGTTTCTCAATTGTATTATCTGCTCTAAAATAGAGATAGTTATTTTTGCATACAATACTGTTTAATTGCATTTTTTTTGTTACGTCTTCGCTCACGCCAGTGATTTCGGTCGCTTTTCCGTTATTGATAGAAAATAATTTGCCAGAAAGCGTTGATCCACCTTTTTCTTCAATATCCTGAGCCAGTAACACTTGCTGGTTCTTATCGCCGCAATCGATCATTTCCAAATAATTTCTTGAACCCAATTGATCGCTCGGAATAATTATTCTTTCCAAATACTTATCACTATTGTATGTTAGCGCGCTAAAACCTCCTGGAAAGCTGGATCCAAAATTATTAGAGGCATTGGTGTAAAGTTGGCCGTTTAACACCCTGACTACACTATGCGATTGCGCCAAACCAAGTATTTGATGCAACTCTTGAACCGTGTCGCTAAAATTAGAGCTCATTAATGATTCGATTTTTTCGTCTTTCAATAATTTTATATCACTATCGGAAATCTCAAAATCTGCTTGTCTGTATTCGCTGTTTTCTTCGGAACAAGGTGTTGCATTATAACTAAAACTTATTTTCCCGGTGGGAAAATTTCTTCCGTTTAATATACTTGGTTCATAATTAAAAAATTTCTGATTAAGGACTTCGATTGGCTCCCAAACTCCATTTTTATATTCCAAAAAAACCGCAGCCGCTTCCTTCTGATATTCGCTGCAGCCTGAATATTTAGCCGATCTGCTAAAAATAAAAACACGATTATTCACCTTGAATAACATCAAGCCCTGATTTTCTCCATACGTAGCTATATCTGATTTACTCCATTGATCAGTTTTTTTGTCTAAAATAACCAAACCCGTTGGGTAACTATAAGAAAAAGCATTTTTTTCAGTAAAGATGATCTGCGAAGAATTAATCGGTAAGGAACCTTTGAGTTGTTCCCATCTATCGCCATTTAAGACATAAGCGTTTACAAAGGTCGAAGCGTAAAGTTTATGAGCAAATTCATCTTCGAAAAGATAAATATTACTTTCGCCCTGAAGGTATGGAACAAATTTATCAGTTTTATCATTTAATTTACCGACACCTCCTTGAGAACTAACCCAAATATTACCTTCGAAATTAATCACATCGTCCAAATAAGCTCCAGGAATACCGTCTTTTTGAGAATAGTATTTGGCTTGCCCATCTTTAACCCGAATTAATACTCTTGCCACTACCCATTTTTCATTTCCGCGCATGGCTATTTTTCTGATACCGGCATAATCAGGAATTAACGTTTGCGCGCTCGCTTTTTCCGGAATAATATTATTTAGCCTTATTGGCAAAATTCCATTTTTAAAGAGATATCGATATGCCAAAAATCCGCTGACAGCTAGAAGTAAAATAATTGAGCACAATAAGATAATTTTTGTGATTTTCGACATACCCCTCCTTATTTTTTATTCTAAAACTTTTAATCCTGGTAAAACCTTGCCAGCGAGGAATTCCAAAGTGGCACAGCTATCAATAAAAAATATTTTTAAGATTAAACTTTGACCTTATCCTTGCTGGGTAGGCAACGATTCAGATGCCTCTGCCTCTTTTATGGCTTGATCCATAGCCAAAAGTTTTTCGCTTCTCTGTTTGGCTTCATACCTGGCGACACTAAACCCGGCCTGCAACCCTTCATCCGCAAATTCTGTACGAGAGCGTTTTGACTCCTCCAAAGTTTCATTTGCGCGGTCATAAAATGGACTGCTTAGTTGCGGCTCTAATTCGCCAACTTTTCGAGATAAAGCCTCTCCATCTCTTTCCTCAACCGGCACCAATTTTACTTTGGGTTCACCGTCGGCACGGTCAACTTGAGCCACAATAATCACTCCATTCTGACGATCGTAATTATAGATAGTTGTCGGAACGGTTCGTTCGCGACCGCCAATTGTTTCCGAACATAACCTACGGACATCAAATGCGCTTATTAATTTCATTGTTACTTTTTGTCCATCCGGCTTTATTCTGATAAATTCGGTATCCGGATCAATAGCTGTCCAACGCACTTCGCTACCGATATTATCCTCATAAATAAAAAGTTCCTCTTTCAATTTGGATGATGTTTTCTTTTCACCTTTGGCCTCGGGTGCTTGCTCGCTATATCCAGTTAGAGGAGCTTTAAAATTTTCTTCTGCGGTCGCTTCTTCAGTACTTTCTCCTTGTTCTTTCTCTCTCTTCTGCCAAAACCAAGCCATGTGTTCTCCTTTCTTATTGTTTATAGTTTTTCAATTTTAAATTAATACTTTATTCCAAAACTTTTAACCCTGGTAATTGTTTTCCAGCTAAGAATTCCAGGGTTGCGCCGCCGCCAGTGGAGAGAAAAACCTTATCTGACTGTAAATTTAGACTTTCTACCGCTGCGACAGTGTCGCCGCCGCCAATAACCGCTTTCGCGCCAGACTCATAAATTGCTTGGGCAATATCATAAGTACCATTGGCGAATTCTTTAATATCTGAAAGCCCCATATTTCCATTCCAGAAAATTGTTTGACTTTCTTTAATGACCGAGCGATATTCCTCAATCGTCGCCGGGCCAATATCCAGAGCTGCATAGTCTTCATAAGCATTATTTAACAGTTGAGAAATTTTAACTTCTTCAACACCGTCAGCTTTGTCTGACGATAATGAGAGTAACAAATCTTTTGGCAGATAGAGTTTTTTATGCGAATCATCCATCAAATTCTGCCAAATAATATTGGCTTCGCGAAACGCATCCTCTTCGACTAAAGACTTGCCCATATTATGGCGTCTGGCCGCCAAAAAGGTATTGGCAATCGCCCCACCAATTAAAAAATTGTCAGCGCGAGACATAAGGTTTTTAATAGTTGGCAATTTATCAGCAATCTTAGCCCCACCTAAAATTAGGGTAAAGGGTTTTTCTTGGGTTGCCATAAGCTTTTGAAGTTCTTCCACTTCTCTTTGAACCAGGAGGCCAGCATAAGCAGGTAATACCTTTGCCACAGCTTCCGTTGATGCGTGACCTCGGTGGCAAGTCCCGAATGCATCGTTGATGTATAAACTTCCTTTGTTTGCGAGATTGTTTGCAAATCCAGGGGCATTTTCCTCCTCTCCTTTATCAAAACGCAAGTTTTCTAAAAGAGTAATTCGGTCATTTAATTTGTATTCGTCCTGGGGTTTAGTAAATTTAATATCTATTTTCAAAAGTTCCGCCAAACGGTTAGCAATTGGCCAGAGGCTGAGCGATGCGTCGAATTTTCCCTCCGGTTTACCCAAATGAGTCATTAGAATTATTTCTTTCGCGCCATGTTCCAAAATATAATTTATTGTCGGCAAGGTTTCCCGAATTCGTTTGTCGCCTTCAATTTCCCCGGTCTTCGTCATCGGTACATTAAAATCGACTCGAACTAAAACTTTTTGATCTTTTAAATCGGCATCTTGAATTTTACGCATTTTCTCCCCGGCTAATTAGTTTAATAATACCATACGCTATGATTGCGCCGACCAAGGCAGTCACCAATTGCGGCCAGGCCATCATAGTGGCCATTGCCTTAGCGGCAAAGTTATTGGGCATAATTGCCTTGATGACAAATAAGGCGGTGACGTACAGAAATAGATATTTTGCGAGTGCTGCGACGATTGCACTAGCACCGAAATGCATTTTTCGTGACCAGCTGAAAACAACAATTAATATCGCGTTGGAAATCATAATAAAAGGCACCATTGGCGCTAAGGGCAGAGGCAAAAGTCCCGATGACAAAGCTACAACTGATGGGACAAGACCCACCATGATCGCGCCGCCATTACCTAAATAATAGGCACCTAAAAATAAGGTGGCATTCACAATCGGCCCGGTCACAAATTGGTTATGGATAAATCTTGGTAAAACTATGGCGATCCCCATTAGTCCCACGAACCATGTGATGCTTTTCCAGTCAATCCGAGCTAAAGTTTGAGTTTTTATTTGAGCCATGAAAGCCAACCTTTCTTTTTAGGAATTTCACAAATTCTCGCCTGCTTTTTATCATATATCGTGTGCAAATATTTTTTGGCTTCGGGGGAACCCGCGCAGTGCAAAAATTCTTTGTAAACTTTTTGGACAATCGGATTGTCATGAGCCGTTCGAATCGGTTTATTTTTATCAATTTCATAGAGAGCTTGGCGGCGCTTATCAATAATATCCATACTCGCCGGTTTGGGTTGTCCGCCGCCACCAACACAGCCGCCAGGACAAGCCATCACTTCGACATAATCATACTTAACGCCCTCTTTTATTTCATTCATAATTATTTCGGCATTTTTAAGCGTAGAGGTAATGGCAATTCTTAGTTCTTTATCACCAATTTTGACTTTAAAACGTTTAATTTCGTCTGCACCGCGGCATTCTTCAAAATCGATTTGCGATTCACCGGAAGCATGAGCGAAAGTGCGTAGGGCTGACTCCATCACGCCACCGGTAGCACCGTAGATAGCTGCGGCCCCAGAGTAATCACCCATCAGATCGTCGAGTGACTGTTTCTCAATTTTAGCTAGGTCGATATTTTTAGCTTTAACCATTTTAATAAATTCGCGCGTTGTCAAAACCCAATCGACATCAAAAGATCCAGATTTGTCTTCACCTTCACGGCGAGCTTCAAATTTTTTGGCAATGCAAGGCATAATAGAAACAACCGAAATATTTTTAGAATCAATATTTTTGAGCTTGGCAAAATAAGTTTTAATTAAGACTGCCATACACTGTTGCGGAGAACGAACCGTCGTAATGTGATCAATAAATTCCGGATGAAAATCTTCAATATATTTAACTCGAGCCGGACAACACGAAGTAAACATCACTCCTTCATTGTCTTTGACTCGGTCGAGCAGATCGAATGCTTCTTCATAGGTCGTAAAGTCGGCGCCGACATTGACGTCAAAGACATAGTCAAAACCAAGTTGTTTTAAAGCGGCCGTAATTTCGCCTTCCATATTCTGAGCTACTGGTAGTCCAAAACTTTCCGAAACACTGACGCGTACCGACGGCGCGATTTGAGCAATAACGACTTTTTCAGGATCATTGATATCGCGCATCACATCTTCAATATTATCTTTTTCACTCAATGCTCCTGTGGGGCAAACTAGAACACACTGACCGCAACGGGTACAGTTGGAGTCGGAAAATTTTTCCTTGCTGTCAGGCCTAAAATAGGTGCAATCCCCCACTTTTGTTTCGACAGGGATACCTAAATTATTGCATTCCAAACAGGCTTCACGGCAACCGCCGCAACCAATGCATTTTGACTCATCACGAGTAATGGCCACATCGTCAAAATCCTTTATAAATGCACATTTTTGATTGTCTAGTACGGTCTGACTAGCTTGAACTTCAAAATTTTTCCCGTTCGTTGATATTTCCAATTACACTCCTTTAGCGCGGTTTCACTTTGAAAAAGATGATGGCTGCCACTAATAAAATAACCAACCCAATAACCGTAAATACGGTCATAGATTGGCCATAGAAATTAGTCGAATCAGCTGAAGCCGTGATGCGATCAGCACCAAGTACAACAACTCCCACAACAGCCAAAATTAAGCCGGTTGTTAGTAATTGCCTTTCGTTTCCCACGTTTCCTCCTTTGACTTATTTATAGTCTACTTGTGGCTATCGAGCCAAGTTTTAAGCGGATCAAGTTCGTTATAACCCTCGAGTCGTTCACCATTGGCGGCAATAAAGGTTGGCGTGCCGTTAATTTTGTAGTCCGTCCAATAGTTTTGATTTTTGCCCACGTCCATTGGCTTAACTTTATAGCCGTCTTTGGCTAAAACTTCTAGAACATCCTTTTCTTTAGTACACCAACTACAGCCATCGGAATAGAAAAACATCACTTTGGCATTGTCATCAAAATATGCCGGAGTCCCAGTTGACGTCCCAGCAGAAGTTTCTGTCCCAGCCACTTTGGGTTCAGTTGCTTTTGGTTGATATTTACCAAAACCCCAAATACTAACACCAATAATTGCCAGTAGAAAGATAAGACCAACCACCCATTTATTGTCTTGCATTTTTCCCTTTCTGCGCCTAAAGCGCAATTATTTTTTAATTGATTTTATTTTCTAAGTAGTCGCAAAATGCAGCTAAACGATAAGAATAGCCTAATTCATTATCATACCAAGCTAACACTTTTACAAGGTTTCCGTCAACCACCTGAGTCGAAGTGAGGTCAACAATGGAGGCGTTGGGATTACCTCGAAAGTCAGCCGAAACTAATTCTTCTTCAGTTACGGTCAACGCGCCTCTCATTTTAGAATCCTGAGAAGCTTTTTTGAAAGCGTTATTGATTTCCTCTATGTTCGTATCTTTTTTTAGCAAGGCGACAAAATCCACAATCGAAACAGTCGGAGTTGGCACCCGGAAGGATACTCCATCCATTTTATCTTTTAGGTCCGGAATGACTTCGGCGGTTGCTTTAGTGGCACCAGTTGTTGTGGGAATAATTGATTGCAAAGCGGCTCTGGCCCGACGCAAATCTTTATGCGGCGAATCTTGCAAAACCTGATCCATAGTATATGAGTGAATCGTACTCATCATGGCTTTTTGAATACCGAATTCATCATTTAAAACTTTAGCAACCGGGGTTAAACAATTAGTGGTACAACTAGCCATGGAAATAATTTTGTCCTCGGGTGTAAATTCTTCTTCATTTACACCAAGGACGATTGTTTTAACAGGCGTCTCGCCCTTGCAAGGCGCAGTGATAATGACGTATTTTGCTCCAGCCGTTATGTGTGCTTCGGCTTTTTCTTTTTCAGTAAAGACTCCGGTTGACTCAACAACGACATCAACATCTAAATCCCGCCACGGTAATTTTTCCGGCTCTTCAATTTGGCTAAATTTTATTTCTTTGCCATTTACTTTTAGAGTATCTGCCGCCACCAGGACTTCGCCATCAAACAACCCATAAGTGGAATCGTGTTTTAGCAGGTGGGCTAGGGTTTTTAATTCCCCCAAATCATTAATGGCCACAATATCTAAGTCTAATTCGTGTGCCGCGCGAAAAAAAGTGCGGCCAATTCGTCCAAAACCATTAATTGCAATTTTCATTGTTAACCTCCATGAAATTAATATAACATTTTATTGATTCTAATCAATGTCCATATCATCGTCAGGTAAACCTTCTCCCGTTTGAGCCATGGGAATATTTGAAGGCGGCTTAGCTTTCGAGCTAGGCACAGCTTTGGCCTTCTGAGGCGGTGGAGCTTCTCGAGTTTCAGTTGGACCAGGCGACTGAATTGACGGATTTTCTCCAGATGACGTATTTGCCGGGGTTGTTTTTTTCAACGGATTTTCATAACTGGCAACCAGATCTTCTCCAGTTAAAGAATATTGTCTAATCCTGATAAAGAGGTAAATGCCAACAAAAAGTAGAATTAAGCCAGCCGCAACCCAAATCCAAACATTAGTCCAGATACTTTCCTGTTGGGACTCCGTGTTGGTCTGACTGGAAATCTGAGTCGGCGATAATTCTGTCCCAGTCTGGCTAGGTTCATTCGTAGAGTTTGGATTCTCCTGGTTAGTCGATTCCGGAGTAGTATTTGGAGTAGCGGTTTCCGGCGTTGGTTCTGGAGTTTCTTGAGGAGTGTTATTCTCGGTTGGAGTTTCAACTACAGGGTCTTCTTCGGGCGTACTTTCAGGTGTAACAACGGGGGGAGGTTCTTCGACAACAGGCGGTTCAACCGGCGGCTCAACCGGCGGAGTAACAACTTGAGCCTTAACTTCGACTATGACAGTTTCGCTGGCACTACCATTACCTTTGCAAGTTAAAGTATAGGTTTTTTTGGAAGTTAATTTTTCGGATGTCCACGACCCGCCTTCATCGTCTTTGCCTCCCGACCAATCGCCAGAAGCAGTACAAGAATCAGCACTTGAAGGTAGCCGCGACAGCTTGACCGTCGATTCATAATTAATTGAGATAGTGCCCTGAGAACCATTGGCCTTTAAATTAACTTTTGGTGCTGGTCGTGGCGGCGGAGGATTTTCACAGGTATTACTAGTTTCTTTCCAATCCCCCCAAACACAATCGGGTATAGGTCCCTTGTTACGGGTTTGAATAATTGAGCCTATTTGACCAACAGGACAATCCAAAGTACGCGTTTCACTTGTTGGTTGAGGACAAGTTGTATACGAAACTTTAATAGAAGAGGCTTCATCATTCCATGTTTGTCTTATAAAACCTGTGCGAAGAGTATAATAACTTAAATCTGAAGTATTTGATGTTAAACTTAGAGTATATCCGCCGAAATTGTCATTTTCATATAAGATAGCTTTCATACCAGAAGGAATTTTAACCGAAGAAAGACTATCATTAGTAATTCCTTTTACTTTCAATGCGGCCACATTGTAGTTACCTGGCGCTAAACAGGCACTTGTTCCGCCATAATTAGCATCTCTATAGACGGCTACCGTGGAACAACTTTCTGCAGCTTGTGGACGAAAAAATATCCAAATCCCCAAAACAGCTAACACAAAAACAATAAAAGCGGCAATAAATAAAATTTTATTTTTTATTTTTTTCATTACTAATTAACTAAATCTCATGGAACTAGCTGGCCAACGATATTCATTAATCCGTTTTTTAATCACATTACTCGACAATAATCCGTCTTGGGCACCGGTTTTTTCAATCACAGAAGCCGAATTTGTCACACCCCATTTTAAACATTCAAATAATTTTTCGTCACGAATATAAGCAGAAAGAAAGGCTGAGGCAAATGAATCCCCTGCCCCAGTGACTTCGAAACGGTTCCCAGGATAAGCGCCAATTTTAATAAATTCTTCACCCCTGGCGGCATAGGCACCATCTCGTCCATCAGTAATTACCACTGTCTCGACGCCAGTTTTTAAAAGAGATAAACTTACATCTTTGACTGTGGCTACTCCTCGGAAACCCGCCAATTTGGCTGCTTCCTCCCGATTCAGAAACAATACTTTGGCCACCCGCAAAATTCCGCCAAAAGCCATAAGTCCATCGTGAATTTGGACGTCTCCGGGATTAAGGGCAATTTTAATATTTTTTTCAATCGCCAGACTGGTTAATTTAGAATAGAGTGTTTTATAACCTTCCCCTAGCGGACTAGCATAAATCCAATCTGTATCCAATTGTTCCGGAATGGAAAAATCAGCGGCCACAAAACTACGAAAAACAAGAATCGAACGCTCGCCTTTATACGAAATGACGATAGAGAAACTGGTATTTTTTCCTTTAACCTGATGAATCATTTCCGTATTTACTTTTTTGTCATGAAGTCGCTCAATAATTTGCTCGCCTTCGGAATCAGCGCCAACAGAACTGATAATTGCTGCCTTTACTCCCAACTTAGCCAAACCGACTGCCACATTGCAGGCCGAACCGCCAATATCATAATGAATATGAGAAATAGTGATTTTGTCGCCAAATTCGAAAAGCAAAAATTTTTCGCCATGAACTGGACGACGAATTTCCTCTTCAGAAATTGGGCGTTCCATTTCTTTTTCAGCTGGGAAAACAAAAATATCTTTTAAAGAATCGCCAATGGTGACAACTTCATTTTTCATAAATCTCCTTTACCAACGCTTCCAAAAAGTTTTATTTTTGCTTCGACTACTTTTTGAATTTCCAAGATAACTTTGTTCATAATATCGCGCGGATCGTTCAGATCTGAATATTTTTTATTTATATCATGAATTGTTTTAGAAAATGTATGACGAATATCGGTATCAATATTGATTTTACAAATCCCATTTTTAATCGCCTCTCTAACATCATCCTCTGGTAAGCCCGAACCACCATGTAAAACCAACGGAATATTTGTTTTAGCGCGAATTTTTTTAAGAAGTGGAATATCTAATTTTTCATCCTCACCAATGCCATGGCTCGAGCCAATCGATACGGCCAGAGAGTCAACTTTAGTGAATTTAGCAAATTCATTAACTTGATCAGGATCGGTCAATTTTTTATCACTTTCCTCGTTAAACTTACTGACGTGCCCGAGTTCACCTTCACAGTGAGCTTTGTAGCGGTGAGCCATTTCAACCGCCCGAGCGGTTAAAACTTTATTTTCTTCAAAGGTTAGAGCGGAGCCGTCAAACATAACGGAATTAAATCCGACCTGAAGACATTTATTGACAATATCTAAGGTTTTACCATGATCCAGATGCAAGACAACGGGAATTTTAGCCTTTTCGGCTGAGGTTTTAATGATTTGGACCATTTCTTCGAGCCCGGCAAAAGCAATCGCCCGTTCGGTTACCTGAACAATCAGGGGCGCATTTTCTTTTATTCCAGCGTTAATAATTGCTTTCGTAATTTCCAAATCTGACGTATTAAACGCCCCAACCGCGTATTTATGTTTTTGAGCCAATTCAATTATTTTTTTAGAAGATACTAACATGAGGCGTCTACTCCAATACTAGCAAAAATATAATTAGTTATTGGCACCATAATTAAAATTATTATTAGAATTACTAGTAAAATTATATTTCTCTTATTAATAACTGAGTGCTTATTCTTAAGATCTGTTGCGACAAAAATAATAAGGCTAATCAGGATTATTCCAAAAACCGCTAGTCCAGTGATTGATAAGATCCCTTGGAATGTGTCTAAAGGCCCCGGAGTTACACCACAAGGTCGAGGCAAATCTCTACCAGGCATTAATCCCTCCCCGTTTCACGACAAATTTTTACAAATTCTTTGGCATTTAGTGAAGCGCCGCCGACAAGCGCGCCATCAATCTCTGGTTGATACAAAAACTCTCGAATATTGTCAGCATCAACCGAACCGCCATAAATAATAGTTATTCTTTCGGCTAAATTTTGGTTATATTTTTTAGCTAATTCTTTACGGATTTTTTCAATTGTCGCATTAACGTAAGGTCCATCAGCCGCATTCCTTGATTCGGCCGTACCCCGACTAATCGCCCAGACAGGTTCATAACAAATCACAATTTTTTCCGCGTCATCCTCGTCTATGCCAGACAAGTCACTACGCAGCTGTTGAAAAATGTCGGATTTAACATCCAGTGCCGTCGGCCGGCCTCTCCCCTTAGCCATTTGATTCTTTTTAAGTTCACCAATACAAAGAATAGGTTTCAGACCATGTGCTAGCGCTGATTTAATTTTGTCGTTAATGAGATCGTCTGATTCGTGAAAATTCTGGCGGCGTTCCGAGTGGCCCAAAATAACGTATTTTGCCAAGGTTTTAACCATTAAAGGAGAGATTTCCCCTGTCATAGTTCCTCTTTCAGTAAACCACATATTTTGCGCACCTAAACCTAAGTTTTTCGGTCCTTTTTCAGTTATTTCCGCCACGGGATAAAGCCAAACATAAGGAGGACACAACACGACTTCGCAATCTAATTCGCCCACATTGTTCTTTATTGTGGTTGCCATAATAGTCGCATCAGCCAGTGATGTGTTCATTTTCCAATTAGCAATAATTAGAGGTCTACGCAAGTCTCCTCCTTTTTTAGTTATCTTAATAATACCGCAAATTGAGTACAACTGCAAAGCACGCTAGAACTATTTAATCGCTAGGGTTTTCTGGTGGAGTGTTTTATAATATTCGTTGGCAAAACGATGCGCTTCATCACGGATTTTAACGAGAATCTTGGGATCAATTTCTAAGCCGTTGCCATTAATTAATTCGTTTTTTTTGCGATCCGGGCCCTTGGCTAGTCCGATCACCGGAATACTCATGTTTTTTTCACGTAAGGCTTTTTTAGCGGCGTTAACTTGTCCTAAACCACCGTCCACCAAAATTAGGTCTGGCATTGGCCATTCATCATGATTTAAGCGTCTAGTTATCACTTCAGCCATTGAGGCTACATCATTGGCTCCATCAACCGTTTTAATTTTAAATTTCCGATATTGATTTTTATCAATTAGCCCTTCTGTAAACACGACCATCGATCCAACATTGAAAGCGCCGCCGATATTAGCAATGTCATAAGCTTCGATTCGCGAGGGAATATCTGGCAATGTATTAATATCATCTTCATTAATAAGAGCAACGTCTTGAATATGTTTTAAAGCAAAAATTTGATCCCGAATCTTAGCCGCTCGTTCATAATCCAGCGCTTTAGCCTCGAGCTTCATTTCTTTTTCCAGATTCTTGACCACATCTTTTTTTCGTCCAGCAAAAAGTAATCTAATTTGGCGGATACTGTTTTGATACTCTTTTTGTGATAGTTTTCCGGCGCAAACTCCGGGGCACATACCTAAGTGATATTCGAAACAAGCTTTACCGGAAAGTGGTTCGCAAGAAACTCTGAAAGGAAAAAGTTTTCTAATAATTTGTAAAGCGGCACCGACTTGTTTAGACGATGGAAACGGACCATAAAAATCTCCGGCTGGAAGTTTTTGAGTAACACGCGCTGGAAAGACTCTCGGCCAATCTTCCCTGGTAATATAAATTCCCAAATACGTTTTGCTGTCTTTGAGCTTGACGTTATATTTTGGCTGATGCTTTTTAATTAAGTTATTTTCCAAGAGTAACGCCTCTAAAACAGAGTCCGTTTGATGAGTATCAATAGCGGTGACCTGACTGAGCATTTTTTCAATCCGCGCTTCTTGTGGACGCTGGAAATAAGAAATAACTCTCTGTCTGAGAGAAGTTGCTTTGCCAATATAAAGAATTTCCCGGCGTTCCCCTCTCATTAAATAGACACCTGGTTCGTCGGAAAATTTCTTAACTTTTTTAATTAATTCATCTTTTATCATGGCATTTGCAGTGTACCATATAATCTTGATTTTAATCAAGAAAAATGATATTATTTTAGTTCGGATTCTTCGGGGGTGCTCTTTTGAAAACGGAAGGAGAAACCAATGCGTTGGTTTTTTAAAATGATTGCTCAACCTAATTGGCGCAAATTGTGCCAACCGAGCCTTGTTGTAAGACGGCTCCATGAAGTAGAATTACCAATGCTCCTCGATCGAAATATTACGACATCGATTATTGATACGGATGGCGTCACGGTTGTTTTCGGCAGTCGAAATATACCTGACGAAAACATTGATTGGGTAGATTTTATCCGAAATCAAGGCATAAAATGCTACCTAATGACTTTCAATCATAAAAACAGTCACGCAATAGATATTGGTAATTATTTAGGCATTGAAGTCCTGGCTGGATGCTATAATGATCCAGTGCAAATAATTTCCAATTCGTTTATGAAGCTTCTACACGAAAACGGAATCCAGAAACATCAAATAGCCGTCATTAACGATTCGCTTTTTTGCTTAGGACTTTTCCGGATGGTCGCTCCTGAGTGCACTACGATTTTTGTTCAGGAAAGCCTTGGTTTCACCCATTATCATTTTTTTGAATCCATGCTGATGCGTCTTATCTTCGGCCTGGAAACATTATTTCTCAAACGAAAATACTATCGATCTTGACCCGCCTGACTAGTTCTGGCGGGTTTTTATTGACCTTTTAATTTTTTTTTGATAAAATGACTGTTAAGCGCACAAAAAACAACTTTCAAGGAGGTCGGCATGGCAGTCCTTGACTCAGAACTCCTTCGGTCAATTTTTGCTTCAGCGCTAAGCCAACTTCAGTCGGAAAATCCGCTTGTGCAAATTGAACAGTTCACCCAACAATTTGTCAGATACTGCGTGCAGTATTTCCAAAAACTTAGCCCTTCGAGTTTAAAGCAATTATCCGAAGAAGACATTTTAAGCCTTTTGGGACTTTCGGAGTTACAAACTGTCAGTTCCCAATTATCAGATATGCAAAAAGGCTTACGGTCAACAAGACAGCTAGAAATGACTGCGGTTGCCAACGACGGAAGTCTTAGTAGTCGACAGAAAGCTATTTTGAGCCTTTTGCTTTCCAGAAAGGGACGGATTGTGCCCTTCGAAGAATTCTACCAGGCTCTAAAGCTTACTCCAGGCAAAAATCCAAGAAACTCCACCCCAGTGCTTTACTGCACCATTAGAAGGATGCGAGTCGAGAAGGGCTATCCAATATTGAGCGTCAAGGGCGCAGGGTACATGATCCCAGAAAGCGCGGATTTAACAAAAATCCGTGAACAATAATCCGGCAACAGCCGGATTTTTATTTACCTGCTTTTAGTACTTCGGCTAGAAATTTACCGGTATAGCTTTTTACAATTTTAATGATATCTTCAGGAGCGCCAGCGGCAATTAGTTCACCACCTTTGTCGCCGCCTTCGGGGCCAAGATCAATAATATAATCGGCTTGTTTCACCACATCTAAGTTATGTTCGATCACGACAACCGTGTTACCATTTTGCACCAATCGTTGCAGAACCTCTAAAAGTTTTTTGATATCTTCGAAATGCAGTCCCGTTGTCGGCTCATCTAATATATACATTGTCCGCCCGGTGGCGCGACGCGCCAGTTCGGTTGCTAATTTTACCCGTTGGGCTTCCCCGCCAGATAAAGTTGTTGCACTTTGACCGAGCTTAACATAGCCCAAGCCAACATCATGAAGAGTTTGAAGAATTTCAGCTAATTTTGGAATATCACCAAAGAATTCCAGTGCCTCATCGATATTCATATCCAAGACGTTGGCAATGTTTTTATTTTTGTATTTGACTTCCAAAGTTTCACGATTGAAACGCTTCCCGCCGCAGACTTCGCAAGGGATATAAACATCGGGTAAAAAATGCATTTCAATTTTAATAATCCCATCACCATCGCAATTATCGCAACGACCGCCCACCACGTTAAAGCTAAATCTGCCCGGCATATAGCCACGCAATTTGGCGTCCCGTGTTTGAGCAAACAATTCTCTAACATGGGTAAAAAGCCCGGTATACGTAGCGGGATTGGATCGAGGTGTGCGACCGATTGGCGACTGGTCAATATCGATCACTTTGTTTAAATTTTCCACACCTTCGATTCTGGCGTGTTTGCCTGGTCGCTCAAGACTGCCTTGTAGTTTGCGCGACAGCGCTTTAAACAATATTTCATTCACTAACGAGGATTTTCCTGATCCCGAAACCCCAGTAACGCAAGTAAAAACACCCAAGGGAATATGAATCGTTAAATTTTTTAGATTGTTTTCGTTGGCGCCGACAATGGTTAAAAACTTACCGTTAGCTGGTGGATTAATTTTGCGCCTCTTTTCCGGAATTTCAATTTTTCTTACTCCGCTTAGATATTGGCCAGTAATTGATCTTGGCTCACGAATTATATCTTCAGCCGTGCCCTGAGCGACAATTTCGCCACCGTTCACACCGGCGCCAGGACCAATATCAATAATTTGATCTGCCTCGCGCATAGTTTCTTCATCGTGTTCAACGACAAGCACGGAATTGCCTAAATCGCGCAAATGTTTGAGCGTTTCCAAAAGTCTGGTATTGTCTCTGGCGTGAAGTCCAATTGATGGTTCGTCCAAAATATACAAAACGCCGACTAAGCCGGAACCGATTTGTGAAGCTAGTCGAATACGTTGCGCTTCCCCGCCAGCCAAAGTAAAAGCGGTACGATCCAGTGTCAAATAATCTAAGCCAACATCCACCAAAAACTTTAAACGACTTTTTATTTCTGATAATATTTTTTCAGCGATTAAAAGTTCTTTAGTGTTAAGTTTGATGTTGGTGAAAAAGCTTAATAAATCCTTGACGGACATTTTCGTAATATCGGCAATACTCAAATCATTTATTTTGATCAACAAAACTTCTGGCTTAAGACGCTGGCCTGCACATGTAGGGCACGGATTAGAACTCATGTATTTTTCAATTTCGCGGCGCACATTCTCCGAATCGGTTTGTTTATAGCGACGTTCTAAAAGTGGCACAATCCCTTCGAACTTCACATTAAAAACGTTGACATGGCCATGGGTAAAATAACGAATTCTGAGCATCTCGGGCGCTTCCGCGCCATAAATTAATTCGTTGAAATATCTTTCCGGTAAATTGGATAATGGCGTGTGTTCCGAGAACCCATATTTTTCTAAAGCCGCCCTAAAAATCGAGCCATAATAATTATTTGTTTTGTAATTTAAGGGCATAATCGCGCCTTGAGAAATGCTTAAGTTTTTGTCCGGGACAATCAAATTAACATCAACTTCTTTTTTTGTACCCAAACCATCGCAAGTGGGACAGGCACCAAAAGGACTATTAAAACTAAAGATTCTAGGCTCGATTTCGGGCAAATCTACTTCGTGATCAGGGCAAGATAAATTTTGATTTAAAATAAATTCGTTTTTGTCTTCCGAAATAGTCACTAAGCCGTTGGCTTGTTTGAGTGCATTTTCAATTGCTTCGGTAATACGAGCAATATTTTCGGATGCAATTTTCACATTATCAACAATAATTTCAATCGTGTGATTCTTATAGCGAGCGAGGACAACTTTTTCATCAAGTCGTTTTTCTTTTCCATTAATCCGCGCTTTGGTAAAACCTTTTTTGAAAATTTCATTTAATAATTCGTGGTATTCACCTTTTCGGCCTCGAACGACCGGAGCTAAAATTTGGATGGATTTTCCTTCGCCTAAATCTAAAACGCGTTCTACCATCTGTTCAACTGATAATTTTGAAATTGGTTTGCCACAAACCGGACAATGCGGAATACCTACACGGGCAAATAGCACGCGTAAATAATCATAAATTTCTGTGACCGTGCCCACGGTTGAACGTGGATTATGAGATGCCGCTTTTTGATCAATGGAAATAGCCGGGCTTAGCCCTTCAATACTTTCCACATTGGGTTTTTCCATTTGCCCCAAAAACTGGCGAGCATAAGAAGACAATGATTCCAAATAACGGCGTTGACCTTCGGCGTAAATCGTATCGAATGCCAAAGTAGACTTTCCTGATCCGGAAAGCCCTGTTAATACCACTAATTTGTCGCGTGGAATCACAACATCAATATTCTTAAGATTGTGCTCCCGCGCGCCTTTGATTATTATTTCATTGAACATAAAATTGCCTTATTAGCCAAAGACAAGTTTAGCACAAAATTGGCAAAAAGTCCATCTAGAGTTCCGGCCTTTAAAAATTTAATTGTCCGGCTTGGTGCAAAACCTCAGCGTTAGCCGAAGGATTGAGTGGATCAGCATCAATCAATAATTTATTTACTGATCCATTAGTTTTAGTTACATAGTAAACGCTGCCGGCAGATCGGGCGACTAAATCTAATGTTCCCAAATTGGTGCTGGTTTTATCATCAATAATAGTCACTTTAATATTTTTATTATCGACTTCGTCAGCAGCCCAAGCAGTCACTAGCCATTTATCTTCGCCGCGCATTTTCCGAACCAAGACACGATCATCGGGTAAAGTGTTACCGCTAGAGTCTTTGGCTGTAAATTCATAGGCAGGTTGAGCGCAAGAGGCCGGATTCGCACAATATTTGCTCTTGTTTGGGCCTTCTAGTAAATCGCCATTACGCAGAAACTTTTCCAAATAGCTAAAAAGCCCATGTACATGGGAAAGCGCTGTTATTTGGGTAATAAACTGAGGTGGATTATTCAGATAAATGTTGGTTAGAGTATTGGGGTGCCCCGTTGTAGTATCAGCATAATAACCTTGGTTTGCGCCAATTGTGCCAGTTGTATAAATCGCTTTAATAAAACCTATGTAGCCAGCGTGAGTCGCATTTCGAGGGTCAGCCGTGTCGTGATTAATAGTATTATCCAGATATTTATCGAGCCAGTTTCCACTCAACCAATCATAGGTTAATGGTCGGTTTTTTAAGATACCGTAATACTTACCATTGAGCTTTTGGCTCAAAACATCGCCGCCACTCTGAGGCGCAAAACCGCTATTCGAGCCAACTGATTTATAATAAAATTCATCGGAAGGCACATCGGTGACATAGCTCGAATAGTCGTAAAGGTGCCGCCATTGGTACCAAGATGAGCTTCGATTAGTATCTCTTTCAAACATATAGTAAGAAGCAAAAATGGTTCGGTCCGGTACAATCTCCCTAAGAGCCTGAAAGGTGAAAGAATCCTGATAAGCCTTACGCTCATTAATATAAGCCCAAAAAGATCGATTGCCCATGGCTTGTTTCACTCTAGGGTCTTGCGATACAACTCGTTGAAAAGCGGAATTTCCCGCACCCAAACCGTTTTCATTGCCATAAGTCAAAACTCCAATTTTCGTCTTTTGGGCAAGCGTTTTAATGCCATCTGTTCTGGCTTTAGCGCGATCGCGCAAATACCAAGCTGGTGCTTCGGGGTTTAGGTAAGGTATACCCGCATCTTTTGCTGAAGGCGTCACTCTCCAAATAATATTATCAAATTGATCATGCAATTTAGCCTCTTCCGGCATTTGTCGAGACGAGGTTGTCAATGTTTCCCAGTCATCTTTTTCCACCAAAACATGCACAGGGTAGTTTTCTTGGGCGGAAAATTTAATCACTTGAGCCCAATAGCTATTAGGATTAGTGTCCGCGATACCTAGAAAATAAGAGTTAGCATAACCAAAATATGGTGCATAACCCCAACGCTTAGCCATTTCCTTCATGTAATTAATATCATTATAAGTATCGGCATAGGGGTCACCGGCGGTAGTCAATTGGGGTAAAGTATTTCCAGGTTTAAATTTAGGAGCAGTTTGGTGAGCCAAATAACAAGCCGCGCCATCGACTAGTTGAGCGGGTTTTATTTCCCAATATTGAGTCCAATCGGCAGCCACATTTGGTTCTTTATAAATTTTATTCTTAAGTGCATCTCGAGGCGGATTAAAGAGAATAGCAATATAGGCATTTGAGTCATGAGTAACCATGGCCCCTGGTTGATAGTCAAGCGCAGTGGTCCAGGGAGCAATATAACAAGGTTCACCGCTTTGAGGATTGTTAACATCCGCCTTAAAAATAATTTTTTCTCTTACACCAGGGAGGAAAAATAAACTCGCTAAAAAAACGATAGCGACAGAAGAGACAATAATTTGTGCTTTAAGTTTAGCGTTAAACATGTTTCCTCTAATTAACGGTTACTTGATATTGGGCTTCAAAACTTCCTCCGGCCGGTACGGTTTGTCCGGGCCAAACCAAACTATTGAGGTTAACTGAGCCGCCAGTAAAGTTAGTAGCCGAATTTGGTGCATATGTAGTATTGACTGGGATCTGGCTAGTAATAACAATCTTTGATAGTTCCTCTGAAGTGTTATTGGTGAATTTTAGCCGATAAGTCAACATTCCACCACTAGAAACACTAGTCTTATCAACTGATATCATCAGTGTACCTTTTGCTTCATTTGAGACGCCCGAGAACCTTAGGTATGGATAGCTAGTGCCTTCGCTAATTGCCCAAACACTCGCAAAGTCCCAATTAGAAAAACTCGCCTGGCTTTTCAGGGCAGCGTCATTCAATTGTTTGATTTCGGTTTTATCAATATTGGATGTTCGATCAGTACCAAAAACTCCATCATTCATCGATTCGCTGATATCCCAGTTAAATTCATTGTAGCCCGGATTTGAAAGCCAAGCTACAGACAAAAAGCTGGAAGTCCTAGGGTCATATGAACCAATCAAACCTCCCAACTTTGTTCCTCCGGTAACTTTTCCCGAAGCATAAGAATTACTAATTCGGTAGTTATCCAAAACACCAGCAAAAGACCCGGCTGCCTCGCCATTAACTTTGACTGCACCTGTCGTAAAAGAATTAGTGGTTTTTCCGTATGAACCAAGACCCAATCCGATAAAACCACCGACAACACTTTGACCCTCGACCGATCCAGACGAGTAATTTTGATCTGTCACTCCTGAAGAAATACCGGCAAAACCACCGACTTTAATACAATTGGAAGTAACATTACTTATAGTATAAGATTTGGTAATAATATTTTGATCCGGATTCGGCGAACCATCCAGAATCCCGGCAAAGCCGCCGATCCCACCACCCCAGCCACTACAACTAGCATCAGCCGTGACAGTAATATTACCGGTACTATATGATTCGCTTACTTCTGAAACAGCCAATTCGCCAACTAAACCGCCAATACTCTTGGTATAAGATCGGCCGGCACTATTTAAATTACGAATCGTTATGGCACCAGTGGCATAACTTTTACTGATATTTGTTTCGTTGGCCACACCAACTAATCCCCCAACTCGACTCACTGCCCCATCAAAGCCATCGGCCACAATCGAACCGGAAGCATGCGAGTTTTCAATTCTGCCGCCATAATCATAGGCACTAACAATATTTCCGACTAAACCGCCCAAGTTTTCAGCAGCATCTCCCCTACCAGTAACGGTAATGTTATTTGCCGCATATGAATTATTTATATTTGCCAAATATTGATTCAACCCAACTAGCCCACCAATATCACTACAACTCGCTCCGTCATTGCCAAGGTCACAGCTAATATTACCAAGTGCATAGGAATTACTAATATCGCCTTCACTTACTCCAACAAGCCCACCAATACGCGTTGTGCCATTCAGATTCATAAATGCGTTTGCAGCCATATTAATCTTTAAACCCAGTGTAGAATGTGAATTGTTAATGGAGATGTTGGTTGATTTATCAAGCGCTTTTAAGTTCGAACCAGAAAAGCTATATACCGGATCTAATAGATTTTGAATTCCGACTAAACCACCAATCTTGCCGGCGCTATCTATGATGTTTAATTCACCCGAAGAGGTGGAATCGGAGATGGCCCCGTTTTCGTGAAGCCCAACCAGACCGCCAATCTGAGCAACTTGTGATACAGTGCTGGTGCTAGCCAAATTCACCGAGGAATTAGTAATATTGCCAAGATTCTCACCAACCAAACCACCAAGAGTCATGGCTAACTCCGGATTATTACCTTTGATATTAATTTCACCACTAGCATGAATATTACTTATAGAGCCATGGTTAAAAGCGGCTAGACTGCCGCCAATCTTATTAAAGTCCTGTCCAGCTAGCCGAAAATTAGTCAAATTAAAATCATGAAGATTCGCCGTTTCAGAAGTGCCGCCAAATAAGCCATTATAAGAACTATTGGCTAAATAAATATTTTTAATCGGGTATTGCGAGGCGCCCCCGGTCAAACTGCCACTAAAACGAGTAATATAATTACCAATCGGACCAAAGCCCTCCCCACTATTCCAGCCAACAGTCGCCGTAGCATCAATTTCATTGAGTAATTCAAAATTCTTATCTAGGTGACTCTTTATGGCTTGAAGGCCATAAATATCTTTTATTTTGTATGGATTTACAACCGAACCATCCCCGGACGCGAACCGGTTAAAAGTTGGGGCCAACATACCATTTAGTTTGCCACTGTCAATATCGTAGTAGGCCAAGTTAGGAGAACTAGTTTCGATGCAAGCTTGGCCAGGATCACCTTTACAGACTCCGCTGAACTTTCCGCCAATATAAATTCGGCCTTTATTGTAGGCTAAAGCCCTAGCTCCGCCGTTGACCCCGCCATCAAGACCAAATAAAGAGTTGCTCCAACCATCATCAGAGGTATCTTTAGTATTTTTTGCGTCCCAATACCGATCAAATTTAGCTACACTTCTTAAATTAGGACCCCCTTTGAAACCCGATGTAAAAGTACCAGCCAAAACAAACTGTTCCGGTCTATATTCAGGCGGACTTGGCAGCATATCGTATAGCTGAGTTGCCCAGACCAGGACCGGATCGACGCTAACCCAGTGACCGTTGGCCAGTTTAGCTATCTCGTAAACATGGTCCGTATCGGTCTCGGCATTTTCAAACAAGCCAATAGCGTAAATTGTTTTTTCTTCCGATCCTTGAACCCATTTATCTTGTACAATTTTATTAACCCAGTTAGTTTGGCCGACAGACTGTGGTCGATAAAGACCTTTACCGAAAGTCTGCCAATCATGAGCAAAACCATCTAATTTAATAATATTATAACTTATAATTGAGTCGCCTTTGGGACACCCTGCGTTGGCGCAAATATTAAATGCGCCACCAACATAAATATCGTTTTCGGTAGCCGAAGAACTACTATTGGGCGTCACTAGAATTGACGTAACCCTTAAGGGAAGATTTTGTGACGCTGGTGTAGCAATTCGATCAAGCCCATTACCAATTTTCTCCCATTGAGCTCCGTCCCAGCGAGCCAATCTATTAACCCCAGTCAAACTGCCGGCATTAGCAAAATCACCTCCGACATAAGCCCGATCTTGACTATCAATGGCCAAAGCAGACGCCGCTGCAAGCTCGGGATCGGTATCCACATCGTCTTCGCTATCAACATTGGTAACCCCGCCATCCATATTTTCCCAACTCGTTTTATTCCATTTGGCGACGCCACTAGCCAGAATTCCGCCGGCTTGAGAAAAAGATCCGACAACATACACATTATCTTGACTGTCGATTGCAAGCTCATCTACATCGCCCGTTACTCCGCCGCTTAAATCCGACCAAGCTAGGCCATCAAACATGGCAATCGAGCCAAAATACCTATCCCCAACCGATTTAAACGTACCGCCAATATAAAGCCGCCCTTGGCTATCGAAGGCCATAGTTTTAACCTCACCGCCGCCGATCTGATTGTCGTTAATAATAAAATCTTTCGCTGAAAAAGCGAAATTCGTATTCGATTGAAAAATGCCATTTCTTTGGTCAAATCTTTCAGTAATTTCAATATTAGCGCCTTGCGTAATAGTACCGGTATAACCTAAATCAATTAACAGAACTTTTACCTTAACTGCTTGGTTGATAGTAACGTTCTTTTTACCGCTGGTGGCGATGCCGTCGAAAACCACATTATCGCCCTCTATGGGAACAGCTTCGACACCATCATTAATCCAGTTTTTAGCGCAACTCCAATTATTGGCCGTACCAGCACCCCCGCATACGGTGTCCGTGCCATTTCCAGTCCAGGTAATTATTGGACCAGTTAGAACATCAGCTTTTATGGCAAAATCGCTCTTAAAAAAAACTATCGAACCTGCTATTAAAGCAACAACGACAAAACTTAGAACAGTCATCCTGCGAGCCGAAAATTTAAACCATGAATTTCGCCAGTCCATTTCCCTACCTTTAATAGATCATATCAAAAAATTAAAACAGGTTTTTGCCAATTCAATCTTATTGTAACAAAAATGAGAGAGTAAATACACCCATAAATTATTTAATTCGAAGTTTTTTGAGCTGAATGATTTCGTCCCGAATAATCGCCGCTTCTTCAAATCGGAGAGCTGAAGATGCCAGTTTCATTTCGCGTTCTCGTTCACGAATTAATTTTGGCACGTCTTCCAAATTTTCAATTTGTTCAAATTCGCGAGATACTTGCGGATTTATTTCGTGATCAACAATACTTTCGATGTTTTTCTTAATCGTCTGCGGTGTAATATTATGTTCTTTATTATAAGCAATTTGCTTGGCGCGGCGGCGTTCGGTTTCATCGATTGCCCGACGCATACTACCAGTAATATGATCAGCATAAAGAATAACCTTGCCTTTAACATTACGAGCCGCCCGACCAATAGTTTGAATCAAGCTAACATCGCTTCTGAGGAATCCTTCTTTATCAGCGTCAAGAATAGCGACGAGCGAGACTTCGGGCAGATCTAAACCTTCGCGCAAAAGGTTCACGCCTACCAAAACATCGATTTCGCCGCGACGCAAGTTATCCAGAATACCAACGCGGTCTAAAGTTGGTATATCTGAATGTAAATATTCGGATTTTATTTTCGCTTCTTTCAAGTGTTCGCTTAAATATTCCGCCATTTTCTTGGTTAAAGTCGTCGCCAAGACTCGTTCGTGACAAGCGACACGAATTTTTATTTCTTCGATCAGATCCAGAACTTGATTTTCAGTTGGACGAATTTCCAGTTCGGGATCAACCAAACCGGTCGGACGGATAATCTGTTCGACAATCTGCCCTGAATGCTCTTTTTCGTAATGAGAAGGTGTAGCTGTGGTAAAAATAACTTGAGGAATCCGTTGTTCAAATTCCGCAAATTTTAGCGGTCGATTGTCATAAGCTGAAGGCAACCGAAAACCATTCTCAATTAATGATTTTTTACGAGCCCTATCCCCTTCGTACATACCGCCAATTTGCGGCACAGTCACATGAGATTCATCAATCACCATTAAAAAATCTTTAGGAAAGTAATCTAATAGCGTGTAAGGCGCCTCGCCTTCACCTCGGCCAGTCAAATAGCGAGAATAATTTTCAATACCTGAACAATAGCCAATTTCTCGCATCATTTCCAGGTCGAATCGAGTACGTCGTCTCAAGCGCTCCGCTTCAAGAATTTTGCCTTCACGCTCAAATTTTGCTAATTGCTCAGTTAATTCTTGCTCAATATTTTTGAGCGCTTCTTGCATGGCCGGATCTTCGACAACAAAATGTTTAGCTGAATGAAGCATGAGTTCTTCCAAAGTACCAATTTTCTTCATAGTCACAGCTTCGTAGACACCAATACCCTCCAAAACACCATCTACAAGCTCCAAGCGATAAATTATATCTTGGCTCACTGGCATAATTTCAATAGTTTCACCATGAGCACGAAATTTGCCCCGTTCTAAAATTTCACTTCGGGTAAAATACAAGTCAATCAATTGCTGAATAATTTTACCGCGATCATAAACTTGAGCGCGCTTTAAATATAAATAATTCTGCGCATAGGTCCGAGGATCGCCTAAGCCATAGATGCAAGAGACAGAGGCCACGATTATCACGTCTTTGCGATCCAATAAGGCTTGAGTGGCTGCATGACGCAGTCTCTCAATTTCCTTGTTGATATCCGCTTCCTTCTCAATGTAAACGTCAGAATCCGCCATGTAGGCTTCTGGCTGATAATAGTCGTAGTAACTAACAAAATATTCAACTTTGTTATCCGGAAAAAAGGTTCGAAATTCTTGGGCTAGCTGAGCGGCCAAAGTTTTATTGTGGGCAATTACCAGCGTCGGTCGTTGAACCTCTTCGATCACATTAGCAATAGTAAAAGTTTTTCCCGATCCGGTGACACCTAAAAGAGTCTGCGCTTTTTGTCCCAGTTTAAGCCCCTCGACCAGCTTGGTGATTGCCTGCGGTTGATCCCCTGCTGGAGAAAATTTTGAATTGATTTTAAAATCCATACGGGCATATTTTAACATATTTTAATCAAAAACAAAATGCCCCAGGCGGGGCATTTTGTATCAATCAATTTAAATTTTACTCTTGGTCGCCGGCGTCGCCGGTTTCTTCGTCAGCTGTCATTCCTTCGGCTGGTACGCCAGCTTCTGGCATTCCTTCGCCGATTTCCTCAGCTCCTTCTGCACCCTCAGTTGGCTCGTCAGCTTCAGGGGTGACGATTTCTTCGTCATCAGTCATTGGAGTGTTCATTTGACCTCCTCAATTACTTTCTTAGGATACCTAAGAAATGGCTTATTTGTTTAATTATCACCCAGCTTAATAAGTCTGTCAATAAGTTTTTCTGTGGATAAAATTTCCGATTTTTGGCCTTCAATTATTTCAACACCGCCTTTTTCTATTGATTTTGGTGAAACAATTAAACGAACGGGGCAACCGACTAAATCCGCTTCGGCAAATTTCTCACCAGCCGAAATTTCTCGGTCATCATACAAAATTTCCACTTTATTTTTTTGCAGTCCGTTATAAATCTTTTCCGCTTCCTCGTTTTTTCCTAAAGATAATAGATGAACGTTAAAGGGCGCGACTTCTTTAGGCCAAACCATTTTATTATTATTCGAATCATAAAAAACTTCTACAATTGTAGCTAACGCCCGAGTAGTGCCAATTCCATAGCAGCCCATTAAATAAAAATTTTCTTTGCCCTCTTTATCAACGAACGTCGCTTTCATTGGCTCAGAATATCTTTTATTGAGTTTAAAAATATTACCAACTTCAATACCGCGGCTAACTAAGATTTTACCATCACACTTTGGACAGTTATCACCTTCTTTTACTTCAGCAATTTCTTTATTTTGAGCAAATTTGCAGGTATCACAATAATAAATTGTATCTTCGCCAACCTCAGTATAAACCTGATATTCATGAGAAAGTTTGCTAAAAATTCCACCAGAAGCTTCAACGATACGAGCATCCAACCCCAGCCGCTTAAAAACTTTGTTATAAGATAAAATCACTTGATCATAATATTTATCGAGATCAGCTTCGTTTTCATGAAAACTATACATGTCTTTCATCATAAATTCACGGCCTCTAAGTAGACCTGACTTCGCTCGCGGTTCATTACGAAACTTGACCTGAAATTGATAAAGTGACAAGGGTAAATCTTTATAGGAATTAATTTTCCCTCGAACAATCGAAATCACTTGTTCCTCATGCGTAGGGGCCAAAAGTTGTTCCTTATCACGACTGTCCTTGAGTTTATAAAAAATATCCACAGCCGATTCCCAGCGACCAGTTTCTTCCCAAAGTTCGCGTGGCTGCATCACGTTCATTAGTATTTCTTGACCTAAAACTAGATTCATTTCCTCTCGAACAATTTGTTCAATTTTCTTATGCACTCTCAGTCCCAGCGGCAAGAGAGCATAAACACCAGCTTGCAATTTTTCAACAAAACTAGCACGGATCAAATATGAAGCATTAATTGAGTCAGCATCGGCAGGAGTTTCTTTTCGTGTCTTAAAAAACATTTCTGATTGTTTCATTAGAACCTTTCTATCCCAAAAATTGGGAATCAAAAAATATTTAAGTCTCTCAACGTGATTAATAAAAACAAAATGATCAGCAGAGCAAAGCCGACCATATGAATCGCGTTTTCAATTTCCATACGAATGACTTTGCGTTTGAAAATGCCTTCCAAAACCAGAAATAATAATTTTCCACCGTCCAAGGCCGGATAAGGTAGAATATTCACAATTCCGAGGTTAATTGAGAGGATAATCACTAACTGTAACACGTAAATCCAACCCAGCTTAATTGCTGCGCCAGTAAAATTGAATAGACCGACCGGACCGACAACTCCAGCCGCTTCTTCGCCCGGATGCCCAGTGGTAAACAAATTTTTGATGATTGTACCTAAGAAACTAAACAAAGTACTAATCGATCTCCCAGTCTCCACAATACTAGTCACAAAAGCTTGATGAATTGGCTGCTTGACTTTAGTAATGGAAACAATACCGACGCCGAAAGGCGCATCTTTGTTTTCTGATAGTTTAACTTTGATCAGCTTAGTTTGGCTATTATAAGTTGTAGAAATATCCACTTCTTTACCAAGATTAGCGCGGGTAAAAGTTTGCAGTTCCGAAGGTGAACTAAATCCATTTAAAATGGTACCATTTTCAATTTTGGCCTTGGCCGCCGCTGAATCCGGTTGCACATAAGTGACCATAACACGCGATTCTTTAACACCGCCCATAGTCGCTGGATCGGAAACTAATGGTGTCATACCAACCGTAAAGCCGATGGTCATTAAAATAATGGCCAATAAAAAGTTCATGATAACGCCAGCTACCACAATGCCGGAGCGAACCCAAGGAGATTTGGCATGAAATGAACCAGGCTTATCAATATCTTCTTCTTCGCCCAGCATTTTAACATAGCCGCCAAGAGGAATCAGATTAATTGAATAATTGGTGCCACCTTTTTTGAAACTGAAAATTCTAGGTGGGAAGCCAAAAGCAAATTCTTCGACTTTGACGCCACTTTTTTTCGCAACCAAAAAATGGCCCAGCTCATGGACAAAAATGAGGAGACCTAATATGATAATGAAAATTACGGCAGTTAAAAACATCAGAAACTCTTCAATTCTTTTTCTTTAAGCTCTACCGCATCTTGAATTTTTTTATTAAAAGACTCAATAATCTTATTCAACTCTTCTTCGCCGCGATAGCGATCGTCTTCAGTTAGACTCCCAGCTTTCTCCAACTTCTGAACTTCTTCCCAAGATTCTTTGCGAAGGTTTCTAAGAACAATGCGCGCACTTTCCGCTTTTTGGTGCGCAATTTTTATAAAATCAAGTCGTCTTTCTTCGGTCATCGGCGGCAAGACCAAACGCACCACCCGACCATCATTAGTAATACCTAGCCCCAAATTTGCATTCCGAATCGCAACTTCAATATCACCTAAAGCATTGGCATCCCAGGGTTGGACTACAATCAAAGTAGCGTCTGGAGTGGTAATATTGGCTGTTTGCTTAAGGGGCATTTGAGAACCGTAATAAGAAACTTGTATATTTTCAACCAAACTAGAACTGGCTTTGCCCGTTCGAATCGAACGCAAATCATCTTGCAAAAGACCAATTACTTCTTCCATTTTAGGACGAAGTTTGTTTAAAATCGGCTGAAGCATACAACCTCCTAATATTTTTTATTTATCTTCACCTAATTCGTATCTAACAAATCTTTTAACAATAATATTTTCCCGGATTTTGAGCACAATTTCTTTGATTGCAGCGTCAACAGTCTTGCTGGAATCGTGAATACTTTCTTGAGTCAGAAGTTCTTCAACAGTCTGCGGGTTCATAGAGGCAATCTGTAAGACAAGCGCGTGAACCATTTTTTTAAAGTCTTCGTTTTTAGCCACAAAATCTGATTCACAATCCACTTCCAATAATACACCAATTCTGCCAGCATGCACGTACGCTTCCAGAACACCAGATTTAGTCGCCCGTTCAGCTTTTTTCTTGGCAATCGCTTCAGCACTATTGGCTAAAATTGTTTTGGCTTTATTAATGTCACCATTAGCTTCTTCTAAAGCTTTTTTGCATTCCATGACGCCAGCACCGGTTTCTTCACGTAGCTTGGCAATCTCCTGAGCAGTAGCCATCTATTCTCCTTTACCTCGAGCTTCTCACTTTGTTCGAAGTGAACTTTAGTCGAGAGGTTTTACTTTTTTTCTTGGCCGGTTTCTTGGCCGGTTTTGTAACTTTTTTAGTTTCTTTTTTCGTTTTTTCCTGAACCGTTTCTTTTGGTTTGGATTTTACCTCTTCAACGGCTTCTTCTATAACTTTTTCTTCAGTTTTTTCAACAACTTCTTCTTTACCTCGAGCGGAGTCGAGAGGTTTCTCGACTGGCGCTGCGCTGGCAGACAATAATTCTTTTTGGATAGATCCAAGAATTAGTTCAATTGCTTTGGCCGCTTCATCATTTGAAGGAATCGGATAAGTAATTTTGGTAGGATCAGCATCAGTATCACACATGCCCACAACCGGAATATTCATTCGGGAAGCTTCTTCTAAAACAATTTTTTCGCGATTGGCATCCACTACGAAAATAGCATCGGGCAAACTTTTGAGTTGGCGAATACCACCGAAAACTGACAAAAGTTTTTCTTGCTTTTCTTCAATCAACTTTTTTTCTTTTTTAGTTAGAGCTTCGAATTCAGTCGTTTTCATCTGAGCTTCGAGTCGTTCTAACTCATTTAAACTTTTGCGCACAGTTTCAAAATTAGTTAATGTGCCACCTAGCCAACGATGAATAACATAAGGAGCACCTAATTTTTCGGCTAAATCCATCACTATATCTCGAGCTTGGCGTTTAGTGCCAACAAAAAGAATAGTTTTTCCGGATTGAGTTTCCCGTTTAAGAAAAGCAGTTGCTTTTTCTAGTAGGTCTTTGGTTTTTTCGAGGTCAATAACATAAACACCATCACGTAAGGTGTAAATATAATCTTTCATTCTTGGGTGGGAGCGTTCCTTTTTATGACCAAAGTGAACACCCGCCTCCAGCATTTCTACTAATGTAGGCATTGAGATTCATCCTTTCTTCAAAAACATTTTTTCGTAATTTAATTCTACCATATAAGAATAGTTTTGACAAGAGAGACGTTAGACTAAGGACACGGAGTTTCTGTCGGGGTTGATATTGATGTTACCTTC
>Ga0247841_10002476_pt1 | contig 36811 bp, 37 predicted proteins | sample LaCruzMarch2015__2_FD_192410 | JGI IMG/M metagenome (GOLD analysis project Ga0247841, IMG submission 192410) | Freshwater microbial communities from meromictic Lake La Cruz, Castile-La Mancha, Spain - LaCruzMarch2015_18m | ecosystem: Environmental > Aquatic > Freshwater > Lake | place: Spain... | reverse complement strand
TCCTCTAAAGGGGCGCCCGGTGACCCAAAGGGATGTAGACAAGGCGGTAGAGCTTGCGCAGTTCGCAAGGGCTATCGAATCCAATCGTACGCTTATCCACGTCGAGAAAAGGGATTTTATTGTTGACGGTGAGAAGGGTATAAAACACCCGCTTGGCATACCGGGTAACAGGCTCGAATCAAGGGTACATATAATTACAGCAAGTATTGCATCGGTCGATAATATTAGACGGTGCACAGGAAAACATGGCCTTTATATTAATGACGTGATTCTTGAGGCCATCGCTTCAAGTTATGCTGTTCTTTCTGAAGAGGAAAAGGAACTGGGTGTTGTTCTGCTCGACATAGGTGGCGGAACATGTGACATGAGCATCTTCTTCGAGGGAACTATTGTTTATTCGGCTGTTATACCGATAGGTGGCAGCAACATAACTCAGGACATATCGTATTGTTTGAGGACTACGCCGTCCGCCGCTGAAGAACTTAAGAAGGCACATGGATGCGCTTTGGCGAGGATGATCAATAAAGAGGAGAACGTCGACGTTCCTGTGGTCGGTGGTCGTGGGATGCAACAAGTACCCAAGAGTGCTCTTGCTGAGATCATAGGTGACAGGGTCGAGCAGATGTTCACTTTTATCAGTCAGGAGATAAAAAAGAGCGGCTACGAGGACCGTTTGTCGTCGGGGATAGTAATAACCGGAGGAACAGCACTCCTGAAAGGTATAAAAGAATCTGCTGAGGTGTTTTTTAACGTGCCTGTAAGAATAGGCAGTCCTGATAATTTTGGAGTGCTAAAGAACATTGTCTCCAACCCGATATATTCAACAGCGGTTGGATTGATATTGTACGCCGCTAAACGTGACATATTGGGTAACAGTTATCTGGTCATAAAAGGGAACAATCTGTATGACAGAGTGAAGAACCGCGTGCGAGGCCTATACAAAAAAATAGAGGACGAGTATTTTTAACGGAGGCATCTTATGTTCGAGTTAGACGACCAAGCGGTCATTGGCGCTAGGATAAAGGTAATAGGTGTCGGCGGCGGCGGCGGTAATGCTATCAATACGATGATATCCTCCGGTTTCACCGGCGTAGAATTCATAGCGGCTAATACGGATAAACAATCCCTTGAAAGGAATAAGGCTTCTATAAAAGTCCAGCTTGGAAGGGCGCTTACAAAAGGACTCGGCGCTGGTGGCAATCCTGATATTGGGAAGAATGCCGCCTACGAGGATGAGGAACAATTCAGGCAGCTGCTCGCTGATTCCGACATGGTGTTTATAACAGCAGGGATGGGTGGTGGCACAGGCACGGGTGCTGCGCCTGTAATAGCAAAAATATCCCGCGAGACAGGAGCACTTACTATCGCTGTGGTTACAAGACCATTCCTTGTTGAAGGGATGAAAAGACAAAAACAGGCTGAACTTGGACTTGAAGAACTTAAAAAATACGTCGACACACTTATAATAATCCCGAACGAAAGATTGCTTGGTATTATCGACCACAACACCTCGCAGGAATCAGGATTTAAAAAGGTCGACGAGGTTTTGCTGCACTCAGTAAGGGGAATTTCTGATCTTATAAACCGGCCTGGGCACATAAACCTCGATTTTGCTGACATAAGGTCCATCATGAAGAACAGCAACGGCGTTGCAATGGTCGGCATAGGCAGTGGTAGCGGAGAGGACCGAGCTAAAAAAGCCGCACGTAGTGCGATCACATCCCCTCTGTTGGGCAACCTTAAGTTGAGCGGTGCAACAGGGCTTATAGTTAACATCACTGCTGGTCCGAACCTTCCGTTGAAGGAGATTATAGAGGCTGCTGGTTACATAAAGAACGAAGCCGGCGAAGGTGCCGAGGTAAAACTTGGAGTTGTCTCCGATGAAAATCTTGCTAACGAGATACGTATGACCGTAGTCGCCACAGGTATCAGCGAAGCCAACAGTGACGATGTAAAAACGGTAGTTGTAGCAGAAAAAAAAGAAGAACCTGTTCTAGTAGAAACACGTCCTTCACCCGTTAAAAAGAAGGACGAAAGGGAAGAATATCCGCACGACGATCTTTTTACTAACGAAGTTATTCGTCGTCACCAGCCCAGGACAGTAAATACATCAGACGACACCGACCTTGATACGCCTCCTTTTATAAGGAAGGGAAAAAAGATATCATCGGATGCGTGCTGATTTTATGCCAATAGCCAACAACAATTCTCATCGTGATGCAAATATCTGTTCGTTTTCACGAACTGACCAATTGCTCTTGATGCATTCAACCTCGTAAAATGAACGCGCCTGTGAATTATCTATGCGCATTAATGCTCGGTAATGACTCCAGCCCAATTCTCGACACAGTGTGTCGAGAATTGGGTACGTCTGATAGAACTGCCGCATCATCCATAAATTACTATTATCAAATCCCTTTCCAAATTTTTCAGATAAACGTTTGGACAGATTCTCCAGTAGCCTCTTCCCGTATTCTGCCCTGGATCTGCCTTTTTGTTCTTCCTCTACGATTTCCCTTCCAATATGCCAGTACGCCACAACCATTTCTGTATTAATAGCACGGGTTAGACGCCCCCTGGCATCCTCAATAATTTTACTTATTCGATTATATAAATTTTGCGTTTGTAGTTCAGATTTAACTTTATTTTTCATAATAAACATAAAAGTGCAAGAGCTCTCTGCCAACTTAAAAGCAGCATAAAAAGGGTTAAGAGTGTTGAATATTAGATTTAAGTGTAGAAATTAGAACAATACTGTCATTATTGGCTGTTTTTGTTGAGAGTTTATTCTAAAGTCTTTATTTTGGCATAATAGGTTTAAAGCACCGGTATCTAAAAGAACATATTTAAGGCGCATTAGTTACTACCCTGTATCTAGTTTAGTTCCACAAATGACTAGCTAGACCAATTAACGACCCAAGTATCACCGACATAGATAATATAATCGGAATAGCTTTTCTATCGACTGATGAAATTACTATTGCAATCGGTAACACCAGAGCAAAAGAAATTAGTCCTCCCTGTAGCCACCATACAACACCAGGCAAGTTAATATTAACGATTACAATTGATACAAAAAAGTATTGCAAGAAAGCGGAAGCAATAGATTTATTGTCCATCTTCTTTAAAATCATAGGTAATATATCAACTAGCCCCGCAACAATACCTATAAGCACCGACTTTAATAAGATACTCATATCTTTACAGCCCCCTTAAATTACTGTCAGTCTTTGTATTAGCCCCACTGTATCAAAAACCCCTGCGAAATCCATCGGAAAAGCATCAATGATATCAACGATGTGGAAACGTCGAAAAAGTGTAACAAAAACTTTAAGTCTTCGAGGCTGAAGGGGTGCCGCCAAGTTAAGGCTTGCTCGTCATGTCAAAAGCTGCTAAAAAAGGGTTAATTATGGGTAAAAAATTATCAGATATTTTAACGAACGCGGGTATCTCGCTTGACACAAAGGTTGGGGGCAAAGCCTCGGACGGCCTCTCCCAGCGCGAGATAAAGCGTGAGCCAGGAAAGCGCGCCAAGAAACTCAGGGATATCTATTATAAAACCCTGTCCTCTGCCGATAACGAATTTCCGTATTGGTACAGCAGAAAATATTTTGAACTTGATGGAGAGATCCCGGTCGTAAGAAGAGCTGCTGCACTAAAAGAAGCTTTCTCACATCTTACACCGTCCATTTATCCCAGCGAATTGCTTATAACTCAAAAAACTTTTAACTACAGAGGGTCGTTCCCGATGCCTTGGCTTTCTGAAGGCTATTACATGGCAAAAGAGGACGAGTTCTATAAAGAAGCGCTTAAACGTGGCGGCACCAGCGCCGACGAACATTCAAAGTTCGGCTCAGGTGGTGGGAACGTAACAAAAAGTTTTGGGAAAGTTGTATCACTGGCCGGAAAATTTGGTATGCGCCAGGAAGAAGTCCCCGTATTGTTAAAGATCGCTCATCTGTGGCATGGCAGGTCCGTCGACGATCTTGGACACAAATATGAGCAGATGGTTCCTGATTATGAGATAAAAGAGAATATCATGCGGAGCCTTGTGTGCATGTTCGACTCAGGCTACACGCTCCCACAGGGACGAGAAGTTACAAATTATTATTACCCGCTTCAACATGGTTTTGATGGTCTGATAAAGATGGCGGAAGAGATGAAGTCCAAGGTCGCTGGAAGGGCTGACGGCGATGGTATGGCAGGTATGAACAGACTCTACAACTACGAGGCTGTGAAACTTGTTGTTGAAGGTATACAAACTTGGATATTGAATTATGTTAATGAACTGCGCCGTCTTGAGGCGTTGGAGAATGATAAAAAACAAAAGTCTGAATACAAAAAACTTGCAGATATGATGAAATGGATAGCACACAATCCTCCGCGCACATTCCACGAAGCGCTCCAGATGTGCTGGACCATTCACGTCGCTGTACTTAATGAAGATGCAATATCAGGTTTGTCACCGGGCCGCCTTGGTCAGGTGCTGTATCCCTACTATGAACAGGATATAGAGGCTGGTCGCATAACCAGAGAAGAGGCTCTTGAGCTGCTTGAATGCATGAGGGTTAAATTCACCTGTCTTGATTGTTTTGCGTCTATGGGCGTTGTAGGCGGAGTCCTTTCCGGCAACACGTTCAATAACCTCAGCGTCGGAGGGCTAGACAAGGATGGCAATCCGGCTAGCAATGACCTTGAAACACTTATACTTGAATCAGGTATTACGTGTGCAACACCTCAACCAACACTTTCTCTACTTTACGACGATAAACTGCCAGAGGATTTTCTGCTCAAGGCTGTAGATTGTATAAAGACAGGTACAGGATATCCCGCGTTCATGAACAATCGTATCGCGATGAAATTCCTGTTGGGTAACTACGGGCCTGAAGGGCTGACTGAGGGAGAGGCGAGGGCCTGGGCTATTGGAGGGTGTCTTGAGACATCTCCTGGTTCATGGATGCCGCTTACATTGAATAATAAAAAATATTTTATTCCAGGCGGCTCGGCTCAGCCTACAAGTGTCGGCGTGCATTTTATATCGCTGCCAAAGATTTTAGAGCTCGTACTTTTTAACGGCGTGGATCAGAGAACGGGCGAAAGGGTTTTTCCCGATCATGGGAAGAAGCTCCAGAACTACGACGAAGTATTTTCTGCATTTAAGGACTATTTCTGTAAGACCGTCGATGTGTTGGCTCTCTGCAACAACATCCAACACGACATCTGGCGTAAGAACAACATGGCAGTGTTCCATTCGCTTCTCAAACCTGATTGCCTCACCAACGGTCATTTAATAAATGAGATGGGGTATCGTTATAATGCGACGTTCAATGTTGAGACTACGGGCAATATAAACCTTGTTAACAGCCTCGTTGCACTTAAAAAGTTGGTGTATAAAGATAAAAAGCTCTCTTTGGAAGAACTGCGTACAGCTTTAAAAGATAATTTTGGTTTTAAGAAGGCAGAGGAAGTAAAATCCTATTCGCTGCTGGATCAGGAAAAATATAGCGAAAGCAGTAAATGGGACGAGCTCCACTTTATGTTATTAAAGGCTCCAAAATATGGCAACGCTGATCCAGAGGCTGATGATGTCCTAAAAGAATGGGAGGATTGGTTCACGTCTGTCTGCCGCAATTATGAGTCGCTGTATGGCAAGCCTTATTATGCATGTCAGATATCAGTGTCCACTCACGGCCCGATGGGGGCTGTTACTATTGCTACCCCTGACGGGCGTTTATCAGGCACGACATTTGCAGATGCATCACTCTCTGCGTATCCCGGCACGGACAGGAACGGGCCTTACGCGCTTATGACTTCAGCGACGGTATGGGATCACTCAAAATCGCAGAACTCACAATTGAATATCAAAATACATCCAACGGCAATTAAGGGCCCAGCTGGCTCAAAAAAACTTTTGGAACTGACCTGCGCATATATGAAGAAGGGTGGCTTCCACGTTCAATACAACGTCGTTGATTCAAAGATATTAAAGGACGCTCAAGCACATCCGGAAAATTACAGGGACCTTATGATACGTGTTGCAGGTTTCACTCAGTATTGGGTAGAGATAGGGAAACCGATCCAGGACGAGGTTATAGCGAGGACAGAATATGAAGGTGTGTAAGGAACTGCTTTACAGGGATGTAATGAATTATACTCCCATAGATGTCATTAAGGGTATGGATATGATAACCAAAAAGATCGTGATGGCCGACGACCCGGCTCCTGCTGGCTATAAAATAAAGCCAAAGTGCAAGTTCTGTAAGAATTTTCTGGTCGACGACAAGAACGCATCTTTAGGTATATGTAAAGCTTCCAAGAATAATTTTATGGCCTATCCCGATATGATAGCGACCACGTGTAAGGATTATGAAGGGACTGATCTTTGATATCCAAAGCCACTCCGTCCACGACGGACCTGGCTGTAGGACAACGGTTTTTTTAAGCGGATGTCCACTTGCCTGCGAATGGTGTTCTAATCCTGAGGGCCTCTCATTAAAACAAAAATTAATGCATAGCGATAAAAAGTGCAGGTTCTGTGGACGCTGTATAGCTGCATGTGTTCATAAAGCAATTAGTCACGGGCAAAAAGGAAAACTAAATTTTGATAGAGATATATGTGATAAGTGCATCGATTTTAAATGTACAGAAGTTTGTTTGACCGAGGCACTGGAGCTTAGTAGCAAGGTATTAAGTGTAACAGACCTTATGAAAGTATTGGAAAGGGACCGTGATTTTTGGGGCGCTGATGGTGGCGTGACCTTTGGCGGTGGAGAGCCTTTTACGCAACATCAATTCCTGCTCTCAGTGTTAAAAGAGTGCAAAGCCCGTTCCATGCATACAGCCATAGAAACCTCTGGCTACGTCCCAACTGATATTTTTTTGAAAGGCATGGAGCTGATCGACTGGGCGTTCATTGATATTAAACACATGGACACAAAATTACATCGTAAAGCCACCGGAGTAGATAATGAGCTTATTTTAAAAAATATTGAGGCACTGACAAGGTCGTCGTGGAAGGGCACACTTGTTATACGTATGCCTTTGATACCCGGTTTCAACGACGATGAAAAGAACATCAAAGCAACGACCGAATTCCTCGTCCGTTGTGGTATATCTAAAATAGAGGTGCTTCCCTTCCATAGAATGGGCGATAGTAAATATAATAAGCTTGGATTACGTTACGCCTATGCAGAAAAAACCGCTCCAAGTAGCAGCGACTTAGAAAAGGCCATAAAGCATTTTAAAAAGTACGGTATTGACCGCGTTATTCCTTCATAAACGGATAAGTAAAATCTTTTGCAGGTGCGTAAGTCTCTTTTATCGTCCTAGGGCTAACCCACCTTATTAGATTCAAAGAACTTCCAGCTTTATCATTAGTGCCGCTTGCCCTCGCACCACCAAATGGCTGTTGTCCCACTACAGCGCCTGTAGGTTTATCATTTATATAGAAGTTCCCTGCGCAGTTCTCAAGTCTGTCCACAATATGATCTATTACTTTTCTGTCCTTTGCGAACACAGCTCCAGTGAGTGCATACATGCTGGTACTGTCAACGAGGTCGAGCGTTTTTTCCAATTCATTGTCGTTATACACATAAATTGTTAGCACTGGCCCAAATATTTCCTCTTGCATAGTTTTATATTTTGGGTCTTTAGCGACTATGACCGTCGGTTGGATAAAATATCCCTTGGAGTCGTCGCACTCACCGCCTGAAATTATTTCAGCATCTTTGGAATTATTTGCGTGATCTATATATGACTTTATAGTTTTAAACGACGCTTTGTCTATTACAGCCCCTATAAAGTTAGTGAAGTCCGTTACATCGCCGACCTTAACTTTTTTAAGGTCTCTTATCAATCCGTCCTTTACAGCAGGCCACATTGAATTAGGAATATAAGCCCTGCTTGCTGCTGAACATTTTTGACCCTGGAATTCAAAAGAACCTCTTATCAGTGCTGTAACAACTTCCTGCGCATCAGCGTCTTTATGTACGAATACAAAATCTTTTCCTCCTGTCTCACCGACTATTCTTGGGTACGACCTGTAGTTATTAATGTTGTTACCGATAGTTTTCCACATTGACCTGAATACGCCGGTTGAACCTGTAAAGTGTACTCCAGCCAATTCAGGGTGTAGCATTACAACATCGCCGATCTCAGAACCTTTCCCAGGGATAAAGTTTATTACACCCTTTGGAAGTCCGGCCTGCTCCAGTATTCTCATTATATAGTATGAGCTCAACACCGACGTACTTGCAGGTTTCCATATCACAACGTTACCCATCAATGCAGGGGCTGTCGGAAGATTTCCAGCTATGGAAGTAAAATTGAACGGTGTTACAGCGAATATGAACCCTTCAAGTGGTCTGTGCTGCATAATATTCTTCGCATCAGGGGTACTCTCCGGTTGCTCGCTATATACTTTTTGTATGAAGTAGGAGTTAAATCTCCAGAAATCTATAAGCTCGCATGCGGAATCTATCTCTGCCTGATAGACCGTCTTTGACTGCCCCAACATTGTGGCCGCGTTTACTGCCATTCTATGTGGTCCAGCCAACAGTTCCGCCGCCTTCAAAAATATCTCAGCTCTCTCGGTCCATGGCATCTTTGCCCATGTGTTTCTTGCCTCAAGTGCCGCTTTTATTGCTTGTTCAGCCTCTTTCTTACCGGCCTTGTGATAAAAACCCAAAACCTTTGAATGGTCATGTGGGCAGCGGATCTCTTCTTTAACTCCAGTCTTTATCTCCTCGCCGTTTATTATAAGAGGGATCTCTATCTGTTTTGAGAGCTGTTTTTTTAACTCTTCCTGTATCGCCTTCCTCTCAGGGCTTCCTTTTGCATAACTCATGACAGGTTCATTCTTAGGATGAGGGATTTCAGTAAAGCTTTCGCACATGTTGTACTCCTTGCTTTTAAGTTTTTAGACAGGCTTTTCTACCACCGTTCTTTTCAGTAATCTATCGAAAACAATACACTTGAGTGTCCGGTTCCTGGACTTTTCATCTGTCTGAATTAGGTCTCTGTATGTAAAACCCCGCAAGTTGCTAACGTAACCAAGTGGCTTTTAAACGGCACGCGATTTGCTTAATCTCATTTGAGGTTTAATAGACAATATGAAAACACCACCGTTCGTTGAAGTATGGATAAATAAGAGGAGAAAGAGGTTTTACCTTTTTAAGGATGAAAGCGTTGCCTTTGTGGGTGATAATTTTGTCGTTAATAGCGACATACATACAAAATTTCCATCGTTATTATTCTCTTTTCATGAGAGCCCGATATTAAGAGAGCCTGTTCTCAAGGTTTCTGTCCTTAATCAGGACAGGGACCATATGCTCCTTGCCGGTACTAGGCACAAGACTATAGACGTGATCAGGCCAACATTCTTTAGCTTTATGAATTACGAATTCTTTATTGATAACATAAATGATGACAAGGCCTTTTCCATGACCGGCATTTACAGCGAAGACATTTATCAGGCTATGGAGTATTCAAGGAGCGATAGGACTGTGTTCATTATAGGTGACACAGGTACCGGGAAGGAGTTTTTAGCGAGGAATATCCATTATAACAGTGCAAGACGCCATGAATTATTCAGCGTAGTTAATTGCGCAAGCCTGGCGCCTGACACAGCGGAAAGAACCCTCTTTGGCAATGTTAAAGGGGCGTTCACTGATGCAGACGAGGAATCCAAGGGTGAGTTTATTTCCGTAGGTGACGGGACCCTTGTTATAGACGATGTTGGGAACCTTCCTCTGGGCCTTCAGCCTATACTTTTAAGGGCGCTGGAGCTCAAAGAGGTAAAACCCGTTGGTTCTGACAATATAAAAAAACACAATGCAAGGGTAATTGTTACGTCCGTATACTCACCCAAAGAACTCCTATATAAATGGATGCTGCGCAGAGACCTTTATTACAGGATAGAGGAGTGCTGTGTGTATTTATCGGAGCTGAAGAAAAAACCTGAGCTTGTAGCAAAACTTGCGAAGTTATTTGCAGGTGATGAATTTTATTTTGAAGACGGAGCTATCAATAAACTTTTGGATTATAAATGGCCGGGCAACATACGGGAGCTAAAGAACGTCGTTGAAAAGGCCAAGTTCCTTACTGAGGTGTGCAACGCCCAAAAGCGGCAGTCTCCCAAATATCAAATAGAAGGCAGGCATATTATATTGAACAATCACTGTGACGATATGAAGGGGGTTTTAATAAAAGATCATTCAGCGACGTTCAATCTTGAAGACGAGGAACGTGAACTCATAAAGAAGGTGTTAGAACGCAATGCTTGGGACGTAAGAATGAGTTGTGCGGAACTGAAAATTTGCAGGAGTACGCTGCTGGAAAAGATAAAACAGTACAAACTGGTCTGCAATAATTAGTTCAGCGCGTGGTTTTTCTTTTATCCAAACCGTATTTCTCTACTTTGGATATCAAACTCGCCCGGCTTATGCCCAACGCCTTTGCAAGCTTAGATTTGTTCCAGTCGTTAGTCTTTAATCCTTCGGAGATGAGGTCTTTTTCAAGCGCGTCTATAGCGTCTTTTAATTTACCTGTATATTTCACTCCGAGATCTTTTTTGTCTTTGCCGCTTAAAATGGCTGCGGCTGTAATGGCTTCCTGACTTGAGTCATTTATCCTTGTTGATAACTGATCAGCCTCTATCATAATGTCTTCTCCTGCAAGGACAACCAACCTTTCTATTTCATTCTCAAGCTCCCTTATGTTGCCCGGCCAGTCGTGCTCCATAAGTTTTGATAACAGCTTCTTTGACAATTTTTTCTTTGGCATTCCTGTTTCTTTATGAGTTTTTTCTATGAAAAATTCAGCGAGCAGAGGTATGTCTTCTTTTCTGTCTCTGAGCGGTGGAACGACGATATTAATAACATTTATCCTGTAATAGAGGTCTTCCCTGAAAGTTCCCTTTGCTATCATCTCTTTTATATTCCTGTTCGTGGCGGCGATTATCCTTACGTCAACCCTTCTTGGTTCTGTTGCACCGACGGGGAGGAATGTTCCTTCCTGAAGCACACGCAAGATCTTTACCTGCATGGATAAAGACATGTCACCTATCTCGTCGAGGAAGAATGTTCCGCCGTTGGCGATCTCGAACAGGCCTTTCTTATCTTTTACAGCACCTGTAAATGAACCTTTAACATGCCCAAACAATTCTGATTCAAGGAGGTTCTCGTTAAAAGCGGAACAGTTCTGGACGACGAATATTTTATCCTTTCTGGGCGAGTTGTAGTGAATGGCCTTTGCGATGAGTTCTTTTCCTGTGCCGTTCTCTCCCTGCACAAGGACGGTGCTGCTGCTGTGTTTTATCTTGTCCAAAAGATTGTACAGGTCCTGCATTATGCCGCTCTTTCCTATCATGTTCTCGTAGCGGTACCTCGTTCCGAGCTCTTTGTTGAGTTGTGATATTTTGTTCTCTCTGGAAGATATTTCTTCGTGCAAGGTCTCTATTTCACTTCCAACAAGTTCTACGAGTTCATTAAAATGATCCAACTGGTCTTTTGTTATGATCTGGGTCCCGGTTACCCCAGCGTCTATATCTTTTGATGTGTAACCGAGGTCGCGAAGTGTCTTATAAAGTTTTTCCTTATCCTTTTCTTTTGTTTCCTCTGTGAAGAACGCTGTTGCGAATACAGCACCAGAGACGTTGCCTTCCATATATATAGGATCTATAAAACATGGAAGTCCTGTTTCGTCCCATTTTATGTGGAGTTTTTTGCTGAGCCTTTTCCCGATCACCACCTCACGGCAGAATTCCTGAAGGAGGTCGAACCCTCTGGGGCTTTTCATTATCATGTTGAATATCTTATTCTTGAACTGAGGCACATTCTCTTTTTCTATGTTCTTTATACTGCCCCTCTCATCCAGAAAGAAGACCTCTGCGTTCCACCAGCTGCTGATGATGGTCTTTAGTTTCTTTATGACTCGCAGGTTTTCGTACTCTTCCCAGTTAAGCATAAATATTATCCTCCAAACGTCTAATGTGTCTTAATTTTAATCACTGTACAAACTTTTGTCAAAAAGATGATTAATTATTTTACAGTTTAAGGAATATCTCCGCGTAATCTATGGAGTTTTTTGAGTTTATTTGCTGAAAAATGGCGTTGTAACGGTTCTTTGCTATTATGCCCTCATCGAACGGGGTTATTGAGCATTGGCTCCTGTGGCAGCTTACGGCGCTGAGCTTGTTCTTGTAGTAGGGGGTTATGTCCACAAATACTGTTTTATCTGTGACGGGTATTGCATCCCATGTCTCGTAGGCAAATACTTCAGCGTCGATTTTTAGTGCTTTTATGGTCTCCAGAGAGAGTTCCGTGACCTTTTTGTGGGTTTCGTGTCTGTCTCCTGGATATGGCATATATATCTCGCTGTAGCTTTTCTGTTTTAATATTTTTTGCAGCTCATTCGTGAACAATTCCGGTTTGCTGTAGAGCTGAGGGCTGTCCAATCCAAGGAATATCTGTTCAGCATGCGAGTCTTTGACTAAAAGCGGTTCCAAACTCTTTTCCGCCTCTTCTTTCCTTAATGTGATGATCTGGAAAGCGGATAGTTTTTCATATTCTTTTGCTTTTATCGTTCCACCGCCATTCGTGACATAAACTATGGTGATGTCAAAACCCTGTTTTGCTTTTAGTGCTATAGTGCCGCCCATTCCTATAACATCGTCGTCCGGATGCGGCGAGATTATCAATATATTCTTCGTCATGATAACCCAATTAAATCTCTTAACACCGATTATGTCAATGTAGTCTGGCTGTATTATTCAGAGGACTCCGTGTCCGATGAATGATATAGCCAGACTACATTATCAGGCTGTTGACAGATTCTCGTTGTGGTTTATGATAGGCATGAGGTTCAGATGGACATTAACATTATCAGACACTCGCTCTCACACGTAATGGCTGCGGCTGTTCTGGAGGCCAAACCGGACACAAAGCTCGGCATAGGTCCGGCTATATCAACAGGCTGCTACTATGATTTTAAATTCGCGCAGGAATTCAGCGACTCTGAATTAAAAGATATAGAAAAGAAGATGAAGAAAATAATTGGCAGGAAGCTCCCTTTTGAACATTATGAACTTCCTGTTAAAGAGGCTCTTGAGTATTACAAGAAACTTGGCAATGAATTTAAGATCGATCTCATAGAAGAATTAGAACGTGACGGCGAAAAAAAGGTCAGCTTCTATAAAATGGGTGATTTTGTTGACCTTTGCATTGGCCCGCACGTAAAAAATACCGGCGATATTCCCGCTGATATCTTTAAACTGGACAAGATCGCAGGGGCGTATTGGCACGGTGACGAAAAGAATGCGATGCTTACGAGGATATATGCGTTAGCATTTGAGACAAAGAACGCATTGAACGATTATATAGCAAAAAGAGAGGAAGCACTAAAGCGTGATCACAGAAAGTTAGGCGCTGAGCTGGATCTTTTTTCCTCCAGCGACGAGGTTGGCCCGGGTCTGATATCCTGGCATCCAAAGGGCGCGAGGATACGTTATCTGATAGAGAACTACTGGAAGGCCGAACATTATAAAAATGGTTACGAGCTTGTGAACACTCCACACATAGGAAGATCTCTCCTCTGGAAAACATCTGGGCATTTGAGCTTTTACGCCGACGGCATGTATGCACCGATGGAGATCGACAAGGATAATTATTACGCCAAACCAATGAACTGTCCATTCCATATCATGATATATAAGACGGCAAAACATTCTTACAGGAACCTACCGCTCAGATGGGCGGAGCTTGGCACCGTCTATAGATATGAGAAATCAGGCGTGCTTCACGGACTGTTGAGGGTGAGAGGGTTTACCCAGGACGACGCTCATATAATATGTGCGCAGGACCAGATCAACGACGAGATCGCAGAGGTTTTAAGATTTTCTCTGAAGATGTGGAAGGATTTTGGTTTTACCGATGTTAAGGCGTACGTTGCTACAAGGCCAAAGGACAGCGTCGGTAGCGAAGAAAACTGGAAGACTGCGACAGAGGCATTGAAGAAAGCCGTTGCCAAGGAAGGTATTAACTACGAGACTGACGAGTGCGGCGGTGTTTTCTACGGTCCCAAGATAGATCTGAAAATAAAGGATGCGCTCGACAGAGAATGGCAGATGACGACCATACAGTTCGACTTCAACTTGCCGGAGCGTTTTGACATGACCTACACTGACCAGGACGGAAAAGAGAAAAGACCGTTCATGGTCCATAGGGCTTTATTAGGTTCTTTGGAAAGATTTTTCGGCGTGCTCATAGAACATTATGCCGGAGCGTTCCCACTGTGGCTTGCCCCTGTGCAAACAAAACTGCTCTCTGTGTCCGAAAAACACAATGAGTATGTGCAGAACGTGGAGAAGGAACTCAAGGAACACGATATAAGGGTCGAGGCTGATATAAGGAATGAATCTGTCGGCAAGAAAATAAGAGAAGGAAGGTTACAAAGGGTGCCGTACCTTATCGTCATTGGCGACGACGAGATACAGGGTAAGACCCTGATGGTCAGGAACAGGGACACTCAGGAACAAAAGTCCATGACCATTGATGAATTCATAAAAAGGCTTAATGAAGAAGATAAGAATAGGTCGCTGAAACTATCTATTTAACCGGGTCGCATTTTGCGGAGCCTGTTGTTTTTAACTGCAACCTCTCGTCCTCGGACGGATCCTGTATTCCCTCTTTTATTTGTGTTACCCGTAGGCCGTTTTCCTCGTTGATACTGGTGACAGTGTTTGCCCTGTTAATAAGATCGGACAGATTGATTTGTTTTTCCTCGATGTTGTCTTTGCTGGAATAGAATTTTCCGCCAATTATCAAAAGAGCCACCATCGCTGAAATACTTATTGCGGCGTATGGCTGGAGGAGGGTAACCCTGAGTGTATCCATTATGCCGGTGAAATACCCGCGGACCTCTTTATGTCTTTCCATCTTCGAGGAGTGCGAGAACTCTATAGCGCGATCTATCTTATGGAGTTGTTCCTCAAAGAATTTCTCGTTAGGCATCGGGACAGAAAGCCTGTTCAAATTCTCTATGATACTTTTTGTGACCATCACAGTTTTCTGGCACTCTTGGCATGTTTCTATGTGTTTCTTGATCTTCCACGGTACAGGGTCGCCGGTATATTCGTTAGCAATGTGATCCTGCGCTGTTTCACAAAGGCTTATCTCATTATTTATCTTTTCAGACAGTTCTTCAAAACAGGCTTCAGTGACGTGAACATGCTCGGCATCTTCCATAACGGTCTTTGTTATCATATATTCTGAAAAACACGTGTTACAGCTTTCAAGGTGCTTTTTAATAGAGACTTTCTTATTGGCAGGGATGTTGCCCTCAATAAAATCAACAAGGGATTCCTTTACCTCTGGACAGGCGACAAGGACTTCAGCGTCTTTTATTTTTAACATTATTCTGCCTTCAAGCTGCTCAAAGTATTTTTTGTCAGCCTTGCTTGGGAGTTTTGACTCTAATCCTTTTATGCCTTTAAGAAGATCCTTGATCTTGGAAAAATTAAAATTATTTCCGTTCATCGTTATCTCCTTTTTTAAGCAGCATCCAATATTCGTGGGTGTTTCCTGAGGCTGTTTATTGCATGCCTAAAATTTGCTTTCGCCGTATCGTAAGGACACTCCATGATTTCCGCTATCTCCTTAAAAGGCAGTTCATCAAATATCCTCAACGTAAGAGCCAACTTTTGTTTTGCCGGCAGTTTTTCTATTTCCTCTGCAAGCACTATTTGCAGTTCATGCTCTTCTATGTTCTCACTCATCCTCGGTGTTACATGGAGCACTACTTTCTCAAAGTCTACCATCTCTCTCAACGAATCGGACTTCAATACATTCTTTGCCGTGTTTATAGCGATGCTGTACAGCCAACTCTTGAAACTTGATTTGGCTTCAAAGCTGTCGATATGTTTGTAAGCTTTCACAAAAGTATCCTGAACTACGTCGTCAGCAGTGTCGTGATCCTTGACCATACTAAAGACAATAGCGTAAACGCCACGTTGATGTGCTCTTACCAGTATGTTGAAAGCTGTCTTGTTGCCATTCTGTACCTGCTTGACGAGCTCAAGGTCGATCAGCTTTGGATCCCTTGGAGTGCTTCCGGGTTCAAACATGGGTAAAACTCCTTTTTCACTCAGTGATTAGACTGTTTAAATCAACCTTTCGGTTAGTAGTGAAGTAAAAAACATTTTTTACTTGACACTTTCGCCATATTTTACAACAATTCAGTGTAATTGTCAAAGGTTCTGTAGTATTTCTACAGTGGATCTGTCATCTTTATGTGGCAGGTTTACTATAAAAATAGGCTTTTATTCCGGGGTTTAAAGGATATCTTATGAAGAACGTTACTTTTGGTCCGATAAGATCACGTCGCCTTGGTTGGTCGCTGGGGATCGATCTTCTGCCTCATAAGACCTGCAATATGGATTGCGTATACTGCGAATGTGGTAAGACTACGGACCATACCAATACGAGAAAGAATTTTTACGAGCCTGAATATATTCTGTCGCAGATAGATGAGGCTGTGAGAAAGGCGGGCAAACTGGACTATATAACCTTTGCCGGCAATGGAGAGCCGTCGCTGTACAAGGATATAAAGAAGCTGATCAAGGGGATAAGAACAAGACATCCCAATATAAAACTTGCTGTTCTCACCAACTCAACATTGTTCACGGACAGGGATGTGTATGAGGCTTTTTTAGACGCTGACGTGGTGCTTCCATCTGTTGACAGTGTATTGGAAAAAGGGTTCAAGCTCATTAATAGACCTCATAACAGTTTAAAACTGGATGACATTTTATCGTCACTGTTGAAGTTCAGGAAGGAGTATAAAGGTGCTTTTTGGGCAGAGGTCTTTATCTGTCCCGGTATGAATGACACCGACGAGGAGCTCAAGGCGCTCAGGGATTACCTCTTAAAACTCTCCCCCGATAAGGTGCAAGTGAATTCCTTGGACAGGACTGGTACAGAAAAATGGGTAAGACCTATGAATAGCGACGAATTAAAAAAAGTTCTTAATGCGTTCAAAGGATTGCCTGTTGAAATTGTAGCAAGAAAAAGTTAACTAATTATAGTCCATTGCAGACGTATTTTATGTTATCGATTTCCCCGGGATCCAGAACACCGTTCCCATTAATATCTACACCCGACATGATCTTTACGCCGTCATTGGCGCAATTACCACCGGCAGCTTCGCTAGTCATATCTATCAAACTGCTGAGACCGTTCGTTCCTGCAGCACCAGCTGCACCGGCAATCCCCTGAGCACCAGCTACACCGGCAGGTCCTTGAGCACCAACTGCTCCGGCAGGTCCCTGAGCACCAGTTGCGCCGGCAATCCCTTGTATGCCAGTCGCTCCGGTTGCTCCAGTTGCCCCTGTAGCTCCCTGTGGTCCTGTAGCACCGAGAGGTCCGGCAGGCCCTTGTGCGCCATCAAATCCTCTAGCTCCTGTAGGTCCTGCAACTCCCTGAGGTCCCGCCACACCCTGCAAACCATTGGTTATAGCGTCAGTTAGAGTTGTCTGCATTGCTGCTACCTGTGCCTGTGTTGCCGTCATCTGGCTTTGAAGCAATACTGCCATCGTGGACACCAACACTGAACATGCAGCCTGAACATCGCTTAGCGTGCTTGGGTCATTTATTATGTCCGCTATCGCTGTGCCATTAGTGAACGTTGCGCTTTCTACTCTATCTATCATGATTTTCAGCGCCGATGTATCAAGCCCAAGACTCTGGTAACTGGAATTATATATATTGTAAGAGGAAACGAGGGAGTAAGCAGTCTCAAAATATTCGCATGCTGTTACACAATTCGCTGTATCACATCCTGCAACTGGAACATCCAATGTCGCCAGCACCGTTGTGCTAAAAGCACTTGCCTGCGCCAACATGCTATTTATATTATCCTGTGACGATGCTATCAACGCAGTAGTGGTGGTAGAGCCGCCACCCGCTGCTGTTGCCGTTGCAGTATCAGTGTTCCTTACGGCACAGCTTGATAGCATGACTGTCATTAATGCAAGGATGCTAATGTACCTTATCGCTCTCATGTTACCTCCCCCTCTTTTGGTACCAATATCATATTTACAGTATAACATGTTAGATTCGTTAAGTCAACAAAAAACAGCTGTTTCCACCAACCCTTAAATTTAGTGTATTGTTACAGTGTTTTAGGGTATCTTAATCCCAGCTAAAAATCAAGATTGGGTTGTTGCCTGGCTCATTTTTATAGTGAAAAAGTCAACCTAACCCGTATATAGGTAATTGTATGACGAGACATAACGGCAAGAAACACACAAAGTACATTTTTGTTACCGGTGGAGTTATCTCTTCACTTGGCAAAGGCCTTGCGGCTTCCTCTATAGGTAGTCTCCTCGAGGCTCGCGGGCTGAAGATCAATATTATGAAGTTCGATCCGTACATTAACGTTGACCCAGGTACGATGAGCCCGTTCCAACATGGCGAGGTGTTCGTTACTGACGATGGTGCAGAGACCGACCTTGACCTCGGGCACTACGAGAGATTTACATCGGTGAATCTATTAAAGAGCAACAATTACACAACAGGCCAGATATATTATTCCGTCATAAACAAGGAGCGTAAAGGCGAGTACCTCGGTAAAACGGTCCAAGTCATTCCGCACATTACGAACGAGATAAAAGAGAGGATGATAGAAAAAGCAAAGGACGTTGACATCCTTCTGATAGAGATAGGTGGCACCGTGGGCGATATAGAATCTCTTCCATTCCTTGAAGCGATAAGACAAATGCGTTATGACATGGGGCCTGAAAATGTGTGTTATGTGCACCTTACTCTTGTTCCATTTATAAAAACAGCCAACGAGATAAAAACCAAACCTACACAGCACAGCGTCAAGGAATTAAGGAGTATTGGTATACAGCCAGACATTCTTTTATGCAGGAGCGAGATGAATTTTGGTGAGGATGTAAAGAGTAAGATCGGCCTTTTCTGCAACCTGCCCAAAGAAAATGTTTTTGTAGCGTTGGATGTTGATAGTATCTACGCAGTCCCGATGTATTACTACAAAGAGGGTGTGGTCGATAAAATATTGGAGATCTTAAGCGTATGGTCCGGTGATCCTAACATGTCGCAGTGGGAAAACGTTATGAAGCGGATCTACGAGCCCCAAACGGATGTGTCCATAGCCGTGGTTGGAAAATATGTTGACCTTACGGAATCGTATAAGTCGCTGTCAGAGGCTTTGTGTCACGGCGGGATAGCGAACAATGCGAAAGTAAAAATATGTTACATTGATTCTGAGAAACTGGAAAAAGAGGATGTGGAAAAGTATTTTAAAGGCATAGATGGCATACTTGTTCCCGGAGGTTTTGGTAACAGAGGCGTAGAAGGCAAGATAAATGCCATAAAATATGCGCGCGAGAAAAAGATACCTTTCTTTGGGATATGCTTAGGGATGCAACTTGCCGTCGTAGAATTTGCAAGGAACGTTGTTGGATTAAAGAACGCTAACAGCGAGGAATTCAAAAGTGCCACTGAATGTGATCCTGTAATATCAATGATGGAAGAGCAAAAGAATATAGCGAACCTCGGCGGTACTATGAGGTTGGGTGCGTATCCCTGCTCGCTTGTTAAGTCCACGAAGGCAATGGACGCTTACAAAAAACAGGAGATATCAGAGCGGCACAGGCACAGGTACGAGTTCAACAACGAGTATCTGGACAAACTTGTTTCAGGCGGATTATTGGTGTCCGGAAGGTATGCCAAGGCCAACCTCGTCGAGATGGTAGAGCTTTCCAACCATCCATGGTTCGTTGGATGCCAGTTCCATCCTGAGTTCAAATCAAAGCCGTTCGCATGTCATCCGCTCTTCAAGGATTTTATTTCTTACTCGCTGAAGCATAAAAAGGGGAAATAACGATGTCGCTTTATAAGACAATAACCGGATCCAAGATATTCTTTATCGCAGGGCCCTGTGTATTAGACACTAAGGAAAACGCAGAGGCTATAGCGTCTAAGATAGCGGAGCTTAAAAAAAAGCATAACGTGCCTTTCATATTCAAATCGTCCTTCGACAAGGCGAACAGGCAGTCGCTGGAGTCGTACCGAGGGATAGGCTTTGAAAAGTCACGCGAAATACTGAAATATATAAAAGAAAAATATACGCTACCGATATTAACTGACATACATGAGCCGGCACAGGCCGCAATGTTGGATTTTGTCGACGTAATTCAGATCCCAGCGTTCCTTTGTAGGCAGACGGACCTTTTGATCGCTGCTGGAAAGACCAACCTTGTGGTCAATATCAAAAAAGGGCAATTTGCTTCGTCTGAACAGATGCTGGACTCAGTCAAGAAGGTGTTCTCAACAGGAAATAAGCAGGTCCTTCTCACAGAGAGAGGGACGTTCTTTGGATATGGCGATCTTGTGGTCGACTTTAGGAATATAGCGAAAATGAAAAAGGCCGGAGTGCCAGTTGTCTTTGATGCGACACACAGCGTCCAGAAACCGGGAGGCAATGGCAATACATCAGGCGGTACCAGGGAATTCATAAAACCATACGCATGTGCTTCTCTTGAATTCGGTGCTGACGGGATATTTGTAGAAGTCCATCCAACGCCGGACAAAGCATTGTGCGATGGCGCGAACTCTCTTGACCTTAAGATGTTCGAGGATCTGGTTGGCAGTGTCATAAAAAGGATCAAAGAGGTGGATAATGTATAACATGAACGTGATACAACAGGCTAAAAAAGTCTTGGAAATAGAGGCTGAGGCTATAAACAACCTCACTAGTAGCATAAACGAAAAGTTCGAAGAGGTTGTAAAGCTGCTTTCAAAAACAAAGGGCAGGGTATTCTTGAGCGGTATAGGAAAGTCCGGCCTTGTTGCAAGGAAGATAGCAGCGACATTATCAAGTACGGGTACTCCTGCGTTCTTTATACATTCTACAGAATGTCTCCATGGCGACATAGGTATTATCTCCAAGGACGATATAGGTTTGTTGCTTTCAAACTCTGGGGAGACTGAAGAGCTGCTACAGATCATTCCTATATTGAAACGTATAGGCATAACGCTGATCGCTGTTACGGGAAGGAAAGATTCTACACTTGCAAAACAAAGCGACCATGTGCTTGTTGCACATGTTGAAAGGGAAGCGTGCCCTATGGGGATAGTCCCTACAGCGTCAACGATAGCAATGATGGCGTTGGGCGACGCGCTTGCGATCTCTCTTCTTATAAGTAAAGGTTTTAACGCCGAGGATTTTGCAAAGCTACATCCCGGCGGCGTCATAGGTAGAAGGCTCTTGATAAGGGTCAAGGACATAATGCATGTACCACCAAAGCTACCTTTGATACACGAGGACGCTGATATGAGGGAGACGCTCATAGAGATGACTTCAAAGAGCCTCGGCATAACCGGCGTTGTTGATAAGAACGGGTGCCTTGTGGGTTGTGTTACTGATGGTGACTTAAGGCGTCACTTGGAGAGAACAAAGACGTTCCTTGATGATAAGGTTCGCACTGTTATGAACAAGACGCCAAAAATAATAGATGCTGAAGAACTGGCGGTTAACGGACTTAACATGATGGAGACGAACAAGATCACGCACATATTTGTCGTTAACATGGACGATTATAAGAAGACGAACAAAAAGAAAATAATAGGACTTTTGCATATTCACAATATATTGGGTGCAAAGATCATCTGATGAACAAGCGACTCTTACTATGGCTGTTGGTCTTTATAATTTTAGCGGTCGTAGGTCTTTTTGTTTACAATACTTTAAAAAAACGCTCAGAAGAAAAACAGGCGGAGGACATCCAAAAGCGTTACTCCACAAGTTTCTCGTCGATGGGGATAAAGGGGTTCAAACTCGAGCAGACAGATGGTAATAAACTCGAGTGGGTGCTTAATGCAGAGAACGCGGAGATGTTCAAGAAAGATGGGTACATATTGTTTAGCAACGTCAGTGCGGATATTTATGGGAGTGGACAGGAAAAGGATGTATATAATTTGCTGTCCAAGAGGGGAATCTATTATACCAACAGCGATATCATCAGCCTGGAGAACGATGTTAATATAAAAACCTCGGGCGGGTATACTTTTTCCACCAGTGGAGCTTCATATAGTGCAGGTTCCAAGAAGATATTCTCTGACTCCAGCATAGTCGCTGAGGGTGAATCTTCAAAAGGTGATAGGCTGTATCTTGAAGGCAACGGCCTCAGGGGCAATATCTCCTCTGGGGATTTCCTGATAAATAAAAAGGTTATGACAAGGTTCGGTGATAAACTTGAGATAGAGAGCAACAGTGCTACTATTAACAGCAGGATCAGGAAGATCGTGTTCGAGAACAGGGTCCAGGCCAGAAAAAAGGAGCTTGATATAAAAGGACGAAAGCTTTCCGTTGAATATGATAAGGGAGGTAATATCAGTGACATCGTGGTCGACGGTAATGTGGACCTTAATATCGATACACGACGCGCCCTATGTGACAGGGCTGTAATAAGCACAGAGTCTGACGAGGTCATCCTTACAGGCAAACCGGAATTCCATTCTGGCGACGATATAGTTGTTGGTGAAAAGATAGTGTTCTACACTAACAACGACGAGGTTTTTGTTAGCAGGGTTAAAGCGGATGTGTCAGAGGGGGGAGTGAGGAAAAAAAGATGAGTAAGTTAAAAGCGGAAAATCTTGTAAAGAAATTTAGCAAAAGGACTGTCGTCAATGACGTGAGTTTTTATGTCAATTCCGGTGAGATAGTGGGACTTTTGGGCCCCAACGGTGCGGGCAAAACCACGAGTTTTTATATGATAGTCGGCCTTATAAGGAACGACTCGGGGAACGTTTTTATTGACGACCAGGAACTCTCAAAGTTTCCCATGTATAAAAGGGCGAGGATGGGGATAAGTTATCTTCCTCAGGAGCCCAGCGTCTTTAGGAAGCTTACCATTGAGGAAAACCTTATGGTCGTTCTCGAGAACATGCCTTTGACCTACCAACAGAGAAAGGAAAGATGTCTTGCGCTCTTGGAACAACTCGGTATCGACCATCTTGCTAACGCCAGGGCATTTACTTTGTCAGGCGGAGAAAGAAGAAGGGTTGAGATAGCGAGAGCGCTAGCCACAGAACCAAAGTTCATGCTTTTGGACGAGCCTTTCAGCGGCATAGATCCTCTAGCCGTTGTGGATATCCAGGGCATAATACGTGAGCTGAAAAACATGGGTATAGGCCTATTGATAACTGACCATAACGTCAGAGAGACCTTGGGTATTTGCGACAGAGGGTACATACTCAGCGACGGTGTAATAAGGGTGACGGGAACCCCTGACGAGATAGTGAACAACAAGGTGGCAAAACAGGCATATCTAGGCGACGATTTTAAACTTTAGGATGGTTTAATGGGTGATCTAAAACTAAATGTAAAGTTATCGCAGCAATTGATAATGACGCCCCAGCTTCAGCAGGCGATAAAACTGCTTCAACTATCGAGGCTGGAACTCCAACAGACTATCACGAACGAATTGATGGAGAACCCAGTGCTTGAGGAAGTAATAGATTCCCAGGACCCGAACATAGTGCCAGAGGCAAAAGATGAAAAACCTAACATAGACGATGGATGGCAGGATTATGTAGAAATATATAATTCCAATTCGTCCTCTCCACCGTCTATGCGCTCATACAATAAGTCGTCGGACGAAGGCTTTAACCTCGAGAACATTGGAATGCGCACGGAGACTTTGTATGACCATTTGTTATGGCAGCTTAAGATGTCGGGGTTCACAAAAAAAGAAGAGGAGTTCGGTGAGAAGATAATACAGAACATTAACGACGACGGATATATCCTGAATTTTGACGAACTGGCAAAAGAATCAGGCATGACACACGAAGAGGCGGAAGACGTCCTCTTAAGGATACAGGAGTTTGACCCTGTAGGTATCGCCTCCAGGGACGTAAAGGAATGCCTCATCCAGCAAATAAGGCAGCTCAATATAAAGGACGGAAAGCTCGTATCGCTCATAAAACATCATCTCTCAGACCTTGAGAAAAGGAATTATCAGTCACTGGCAAAAAAACTTGGTGTGTCGCAGGAGAAAGTGTTTGAGCTCGCGAGGCTTGTTCTGTCACTTGAACCAAAACCGGGTCGGGCTTTTTCGTCGACGGATCCACAGTACATAATACCGGACATATACGTCATAAAGATCGGCGGCGAATATATAGTTAGTATGAACGAGGACGGCCTCCCTAGGCTCAGGGTGTCATCTTATTACAAGAACATGGCAGACAGCAAGACACAAAAGCTCGAGGACAAAACGAAGGGTTACCTTCAGGAAAAGTTAAGGTCCGCTGTCGCACTTATAAGGAGCATCCAGCACAGACAGAAAACTATTTATAAGGTCACTGAGGCCATAGTTAAAAAGCAGATGGATTTTCTTGAGCACGGTGTATCGAGGCTGAAGCCTATGATATTAAGGGAGATCGCACAGGAAGTCGGCATGCACGAATCTACCGTGAGCAGGGTAACCACAAATAAATATGTTCACACACCTCAGGGGCTTTTTGAACTCAAGTTCTTCTTTAACAATCCGGTATCCTCAAAGGCTGGCTGTGACGACATTGCATCTGAATCCGTGAGGAGCAGGATAAAGGAGATGATCTCCAACGAGAACCCCAAACACCCTCTCAGCGACCAGCAGATAGTTGATAACCTCAAGAGGGATAATATCGACATAGCAAGAAGGACGGTTGCAAAATATAGGGAGATGATGGGGATACTTCCTTCTAGCAGAAGAAAGAAATATATTATTAAATAATGGAGGGCTTATGCAGGTAAGAATCACGTTCAGGAACACCGACGTTAAAGAAGAGGTAAAACAACACGCTGAGGAAAAAGCGGAGAAGATCAAAAAACTGATGAGGTCGCCTATTCAGGTTAGCTTTGTTTTTACGAAGAACAAAATAAAACATTTTTCTGAACTAACGGTTACAGGTGATGGCGCGCATCTTAGTGCGTCCGTAAGCTCTAGTGACTATTTTTCTGCCATAGATGATAGCGTCGACAAGATGGTAACACAGCTAAGAAAACATAAGGAAAAATTGAGCTCAAAAAAAGGGGGAAAGAGGGTGTCTGAACTATGATCTCCAATAAGCTCCTCATAATAAGCGGGTATTCAGGCGCTGGAAAGACGAACGCCATCAAATATATGGAGGCTCTTGGATACTACTGTGTAGATAACCTTCCTATAAAACTTGTAGAACCGTTCCTTGACCTCTATATGGAAAAGAACGTAAAAGCTCCGCCTCACAACATAGCTATCGGCGTAGATATAAGGAGTACTATAAATTTCAAGGACTCTAAAAGCGTAATAGAGAGGCTTAAAAAATGCGGATACAAAGTCCAGCTCCTTTTTATGACGGCAGAAAAACAGGTCCTCATACAAAGATATCAGGAGACCAGGAGTTCCCATCCGATCACAATAATCAAGGGAGCCATGGGCCTTGAGGACGCTATTGAGCAGGAAATATCGTTGCTTGAACCCATGAGGCGTCATGCCGACCTCGTCATAGACACAAGCAACACTACTGTACATGAGCTAAGACAGCAGATATTTCAGCTGTTCTCGTCGACGGGCACATCTGAACATAAATTATTACTGAGGGTCATATCCTTTGGCTTCTCAAAGGGTGTCCCTACGGAATCAGACCTTATGTTCGATGTAAGGTTCCTTCCTAATCCGCACTTTGATCCGGCCTTAAAGACGCTGACGGGAAAGGATAATGCAGTTAAGGAATTCCTTGAAAGTAAAAAGATCATGGGCAAGTTCTGGGAAAAACTTTCCGACCTTCTTGATTTCCTCGTTCCTGAATACGCAAAAGAGGGAAAATCATATCTTACCATCGGTATAGGCTGTACAGGCGGCAGGCACAGGAGCGTTATGATAGCTGAAAAGATACGCGAGCATTTTGAGATGAAGGGATATAAGTGCATAGTCGAGCATAGGGATATATATCTTCCGCAAGGTTAATTAAGGCGAGGTATAAAGTGGATATCAAGAACATTAATTTCTATTACTTCACAGGGACGGGAAATACGCTTCTTGTGGTAAGGGAGATGAAAAAGTTCTTTGATAAGCAGGGTATCCAGACGAAGCTATTCGCAATAGAGAAGGAAGACCCTAAGAACGTTACTTTAGACGCTATGATAGGGCTTGCCTTTCCGGTCGCCGTGTTTACCACATACCCAGTAGTAATGAAATTTATTAAAGGTCTGCCCCAGGCTAACGGCACAAAGATCTTTATGGTCGATACAATGGGCGGTATGTCGCTGGGTATAAGGAGTTATCTAAGCGCTCTCTTGAAGAAAAAAGGTTACGATACTGTAGCCGCAAAGCAGATATGCATGCCGGATAACTTCTGGCCGTCGCCCGAGAAGGATGTAAAGAACCCGCCGATAATAAATAAAGCTGTCAATAGAACACAAAAATATGCGTACGATATTTTGATGGGTAAAGGGAAGTGGTGCTCTTGTGTCCCAATATTTCCGTCCATATGCTATGCGATATCACAATTCATGTTCGCAAAAAAAAGCTTTAGAACTGCCGTAAAGTTTGTTCAGTCAAGATGTGTTAAGTGCGGACTTTGTTCAAAGCTCTGCCCCGTAGGGAATATAACTATGTCCGGGTATCCGACGCTGAACGGTAGATGCGAGCTCTGTATGAGGTGTATCTCTTTCTGTCCCAAGGGAGCATTGTACAGGCGGAAGGAAGGCGAGCACGTCTACAAGGCTGTAAGCGCAGAGGAACTTTTATAGACGATGTGGATATCAAAGACAAAATATCTTACGTTCAACACAAAAAAAGAGAGGGAGATTGTCCGCATAACTGATCACGTCGAGGAATTCAAGAACGAGGCTGGTCTTTATGACGGGATGATACTTGTGTCCGCCATGCATATAACCGCTGGCGTTATAGTCAACGATTGGGAGAGCGGCCTGCACGAGGACATAATGGAGTGGCTGGAGAAGGTCGCCCCACGAGGTAACTACCGTCATCACAGGACAGGCGAGACGAACGGCGACGCGCATCTCAAGAACCTCACTGTTGGCTATCAGGTCATAGTCCCTGTTACATCTGGCAAGCTGGATTTTGGTCCATGGCAGCAAGTGTTCTATGTTGAGTTCGACGGACAGCGCCCGAAAAAAGTACTGATGAAAGCCCTCGGTTTGGAGAAGCCTGCCAAGTGATAACCAGGTATTCATTATTTATCATCTTTATCGTCGTAATATCGTTCTTTACGGGTGCTTTTGTGAAGCCTGTTAAAGGTGGTGATATAAATATAGCCGAGTACAAAGACCCTCTCATTGCGGCAAGGAACCTCTACGCGAAGTTTATGTGGAGGGGAATTAAAAAAGAGGACAGTCTCGCTAAGAAATTCGGGATCATTTCAAGGGTCGTGGATTACAACCCCGATTTCAAACAGGCATATTCGGAGCTGTGCGCCTCTTCTGCGGATTATATCAAGTCAGACATCAGCCTTAAGGACTATCTGAAACTTTTAAGGCTTGGTGTTGAAAGGTTCAGCGATAATGACATTACCGAGTGCTACGTGAGAGTCCTGGTCGGGCTTGAGCGTTATACGGAGATAATAGATTTCCTTAAAAAGATGCAAGACGACATAACCGACCCTGTAAAAAGGGAAGCTTTCTCGCTGAAACTTAAGGCGCTCCAGAATGAAAAAAACGTTCTCGACCTAACGAAAGCTGTTGAGGCTTATTACAACAGGACAAAAACATACCCCGGCGATATACTTGTGCTCGTCAATGAGGGTCTAATAGACAAGATACCTGATGACCCACTTGGCGGACAATATTTTATAAGCAGACAGGGGCAGGTGAGGACGACCAGCGAGGGAGATATAAGGAATGAGTAATCCTTTGCTTATCACAAGTGATGTCGAGCTGGACAGGGGGATAAGGATACCGGATATGTCCATCTCCTCTGGTGAGATATTCTGGCTTGAGTGTGAGAATCATCTCTGTGCCGACGTGTTTGCTTCATTTATGCTGTCGCTGCTTAAAATAAAAAAGGGTGACGCAACACTTTCGGGCCTCAATATAGATTTGCATAAGGACCACAGCGTAATCTCTTATTTAAACCTCAATTGGTCTATCTACGTCGATGATGTGCAAAAACTCGTAAAATACATGGCATACTCAGGTGAACATAAATTCTCTTCAGCGATGAATGAGTTTAAAAGGATATTGGAAGGTCTTGGCTCTGCTTATATTTTGGACATGAAATTAAGCGAGATGACACCTGCGACCAAAAGGATCACATCTACGTCTATAAGCCTTGCATTACCGTCGCTGATTATCCTTCTGGAAGAACCGTTCCTTGACATTGACGAGACCGGTTCAGCTTTCATGAAAAAAGAGCTGGATAACATAATCGCCGATGGTTCGTCTATAATAATTATGTCGGAGTCGGCGCCTCCGTCGTATATGAATAAAGCAAAACTATCATGTTGGGTAACACAATGATCCCGTTGATATTTGAACTTAACAAGGTCTTGAATAGATCAAAAATATTATGGTATGGCCCCGCGATATTATTCCTGCTTGTATTGGTGTCTAGACTTTATAATTTGTATGTTATCACCGCCGTTGTGTGGTTTCTAGGAGTCTTGATAGCTCTATTCTCCATATTTTCGTTCATAAAGAATATCTTCGTTCCCGGAGACGACCTTAAATATGAGGTGATACTGTACAAAAAACTTGGGATCGGGTTTTTCCGTCAATATCTTTTAAAACTTATGCTCACTATTTTGTTTACGCTGATCTTTTATTCGTTGTTCGCTTTTATCAAATGGTCGTTCGACTGGAGGGTGCTTGTAGTTGTAATATGTTTTTCGTCTTTCCTGTTCTTTATGAGGGTGGCCGGCGTTTATGCAAAGACCAAGGCTGTGTATTATTCAAGCCTCATACTTATAGCGATATCCATTTTCTTTCCGTTATATGTGTTGCCTAACCTTGCGTACATATTAAATGCAAATGCGAATTGGGTAGTTATATATTCAGCGACTTATTTTTTGCTCTATTTATTGGCCGGTTTTATCTTCTTTGTTTCCGCATGGAGGAATGAATGTATTGGTTGGATGTGATAGCTTTTATATTTGGCCTCTGTTGGGGTAGTTTTTTAGGACTTGTATCGTATAGGGTCCCTAGGAAGATCTCTATAATATTGCCGCGGAGCTTTTGTGATGCGTGTGGAGACAAGATTAGTGCGATGTGTAACGTACCTGTTGTAAGCTATCTTGCATTGAAAGGGAAATGCAAGGCATGCGGCGCAAAAATATCCATGCGTTACCCTTTCATCGAGCTTGCTACGGGGGTGCTGTTCGTATTGGGTGTTCATTTTTTTGCAGAGGATTATTACTACGTCCTCATAAAATGGTTTATACTGATCACATTCATTCTCCCCATAATATTTATAGATATCGATGAGAGGCTGATCCCGGACAGGTTTAGTATCGGTCTAATAGTAATAGGTTTTGCTCTCTCATTTTTTGATCCTGGCATAAAGTGGCACGAATCGCTCGCTGGAATAGTGGTGGGTGGTGGCATATTATATCTCGTCGCTGAATTGTATTATCGCGCGACTGGAAGGGACGGTATGGGAGGAGGGGACATCAAGTTAATGGCCGGCATAGGGGCGCTGATGGGCTGGTATCCTGTGATCATTGTAATATTCCTTAGCTCAATAATAGGTTCGCTCTATGGCATATTCATGATGGCGTTCTTTAAGAGGAGTAGGCTCACAGAGATACCGTTTGGGCCCTTCATTGGCGTCGCCGCTCTAATCTATTATTTCCTCAGCGAGGGAGGCTTTATTAAATGAAATGGTGGCTGGTAGTATTGCTTATCCTTGCTGCACTTGTAGTTTATTCTATTCCTACGGTGAATGACGCTATTGTTGAGAAGAGGGTAATAAAGGCCGCAAGGTCAATTGCGAGTGATCTTATGTTTGCAAGATTAAAAACGATACAGACCCATCAGAACTATGGAGTGTTCTTCATAAGGGACACAAAGACCGGGTACAAGGTCTTTGTAGACGTTGATAACGACGGTATATTTAATTTTGCCGACAAGGTCATCAAATATGTTGATCTATCTTCCATAGATAAGAACATAAAATACTCAAGGCTATTCGACGACAAAGGCACGGTATTCAAGAATAACACTTTTGTTTTTGACGGCAAAAAAGAAAAAGAAGGCGATTCCATATTCCTTATATATGCCAGCGACGAAGCTAAACAGCGCCCACAGAACTCGATCCGGATCTACGTAGATAAAACTAACGATAGCATAAAGATACTGAGGGTAAAGGAAGTGACCCAAACCGATGACCTCGTCTTTGAAGAAATTTAGGCTTTAAACCATATCTCGTTCCCAAATTTTTTCTGTAACTCGTCCACGTATTTCAGCGTATTATTGAGGTTAACTTTGAATATCTCGTAGTCCTCTGGGGCTAGCCCCAATAGTTCCATTACGGCAGGCGTCGACATGTCTTTAAGCGCTCTCAATTTATCCACGTATTGTTTAACGAACCTTGATATACCAAATTCTTTTAGCGTATCGAGACTAGTAGTATCGCCCGGTCTTAGAACAGCACCGTTGTCTAGAGAGAATAATCTTGCGGCCTTGCCGGTCAGCTTAAAATGTACATTGCCGCCTGGGAATCTGTCACCGTTACCTATCACAGCATCTAATAACATTATTGAGCTCATATCCTTTGTTAGCTGATCCAAATAAGCTATGCCACTCATACAACCTTTTGGTTCAAGCAACTGTGTGCATTGTTTTACAGTATACATTTTATGTGGAGGCTGTGGTCCACTCGCTTTTATATATTTGTAGACCGGATGGAGCCTGAAACCTATTTTAGAACCAAGCGGTTTATAGAACTGGATATCAGTGATCCATAGCTTGAGTGCGCCGTTCATGTTTTTATTCGTTTCAATATTCCTATTCATCTCCTCAAGGATTATGACCCTGTTCTCCTCTTTTCGTGTCATCTGCCCTTGGTGTTTATCGCCATAGTCTTTATCGTATTTAACATTTTCCAACAGCGCTTTTACTTTGTTTTGCGTTTTGGGTGTTAAGTACGCTATTTCTGTTTGAGGATAAAGTGCTCCTAGCCCTACGAATTCAGCGAGACGGAATGATGCAAATTCGCCCCTGTAGAAGGTACTGCCGCTTGTTGGTTTAAATGTTGCGATGGTTTTGCCGGCGTTGTCCTTTACCTTAAGTATTATTGAACGGCCCTCAAGATCCCCCATGAGCGAGAGACCGATCTGATCGCTATTCAGGTCTATGTTAACTGCATTTATGTTCGTGAGTAACGATATTAGTAAAACAAAGAGCATTAGCTATTATAAATTTTAAGTCTTCTGCCCTTGAATATGATGCTTCTCTTCTTGAGTTTGTTCCACCTCATCAGGTCAGCGATGGTGACACCATATTTATTTGAGATGGACCACAGGCTCTCCCCGTTCCTGACGATATGTACTTTGTATCCTGTGGGCAGTTCTGTTGCGGCGACCGCAGGTTCTTTGGCACAAGTTAGTTTTAGGCTCTGTCCAGCGAGTATTTGATACCTCTGCACCGTCGGATTGCATTCTTTTATTTGGTCTACCGTTAGGCTGTATTTCTTAGAGATACCTTCCAGTGTATCGCCGTACCTTACGCGATATGTGCCGAGTGCTTTGGCCATCGAAGTAGGATTACTCTGTTGAGTGTTCCTAGCTACGACCACTGCTTTTGGAGTGGTTTCTTTTTTTGTACCAGAGCAATTCACTGCCAATTTCTGTCCGACATTTATTTTGTTCCCTCTTATATCGTCGTTACATTCTCTAAGCTCGCTGATAGTGGTCCCGAACTTTTGAGCGATCCTGGAAAGGTTGTCGCCTCTTCTGACCGTGTATGCCTCCTCGGTGTTGGAAGCGTAGGATGAACCCTTTGATGAGGAGGTCCTTTGTGGTCTTGCACCGCGATGATACTGGTCTAACGCAACAAGTTTATTGACATCGTCAGCGACCACAGTAGCGCCGCTGCTTGGTCCGTTATATGCGAACCCGAACTTTTTATAATTCTCTGCAACAATAACTGCTGCTATGAATTTAGGGACGTAATTCATTGTTTCGTCGGGAAGCGCGTTCTTTGCGGCGAGCTCCCAGAAACTTCTTTCCCTGTGCCTTAGTATTGCGTTACGAATTCTTCCTTCACCAGCGTTGTAAGACGCTATGGCAAGGTACCATGAGCCATATATGTTGTAGAGGTCTTTGAGATATGCCGCCGCCGCTGCAGTGGATTTATATGGATCGTATCTTTCATCGTTCCCACGTTTTACCTGTAGTCCGTATAGTTTGGCGGTGCCTTTCATGAACTGCCAGATGCCTTTTGCGCCTGCGCGTGAACCTGCTCTTTTAACGAAAGCACTCTCTATTAGGGCGAGGTAGAAGAGTTCTTCGGGGACATCTGAGCTGATGAGGATGTTCTTCATATCTGTTTCGAATTCTTCTGACCTTGATAACGCGCGTTGGAACCAATCCGGGTTATCTTTTGTGAAATAGATTATCCATTTGTTTACGGATTCATTTATGACGCGAGGTATTTTATGTTTTGCCGTGGACTTACGGATCTCTTCTCCGCCGGATACGGTTTCTTCGTCAAGGTCGGTCTGTTGAATGAGTTCTTCTATGCTTCCGTAGCTTCCCCCGTTCTTATAGGCTGTTTTTTTTGAGCCAGTACTGGCGCAAGATGCCAGGAGTAGCGCTATTGTAGTACTTATCGTGATGGTGGTCTTTGTCATGTCTAGTCCTCTCTGATTGGTGTTGGAGCTAAGTATATTGTAAATGATGTTTATGGCAATAGTTAATAATTGTGGCGATAATTGGTGTTGACAGGGGGTTGATAGGTTTATAAAAGACTTGATGATTAAGGGTCGCGGGGTGGAGCAGTCCGGTAGCTCGTCGGGCTCATAACCCGAAGGTCACTGGTTCAAATCCAGTCCCCGCTACCAACTCTCAGTAAGGTTTTCCGGGTTTTTAAAAAATCACAAAAAGTAGATTCGTGTTGAATTCGTGGTGTGGAGAATTCTATCCTGTTTTTTCAGCCTCTTCGGTCTCACTAAAATCAACTATTGATGCTGTCTGAGCTATGTGGGTAGGGGCTAGATGTGCGTATCTAGATGTCGTCTGCATATCTGCATGACCGAGGATGGCTTGTAATTCGTAGAGCGACCCCTTGTTTGTTACATAGTGTGAAGCAAAGGTGTGTCGTAAGTCGTGAAATTTTATCTTTTGTACTTTAGCTTCCGCTATATCTGTTACAAAATTTCTGCTTCTAAAACTGTCAGGGTCTACGTTCTTGCCGTTCTGGTTTTCTACTACAAACTCTGTTTTGGGGGTCTTAAGACGGTATTCCTTTAGTGCCGTTAATAATTCCTTATTGATGCCGACGTACCTACAGCGCTTGCCCTTGGTAGTGTCCTTAACGGCATGCGAGGTGTTGTCGTAGGAACTGTTAACCGTTATTAGGTTTCTTTCAAAATCTATGGCCGTCCATCTTAACCCAATGATCTCCCCGAGTCTCATGCCCGTGTAGAGTGCGATTAGATAAATTATGGGGACATATTGTTTCTTGTCAGCGTACTTAGTTCTTGCATGAGATAGAAATTTTGTAGCATCTTTTTTAGACCAGAACTTAAAACTAAGTTCATCTACAGTTATCATTTCAACGTCGGACATAGGATTATAGTAAGTAAGCTTTTTCTTGACGCCATAGCTAAATATAGTTTTTATTACTTCAAGAATGTTGTTAATGGACTTTTTACTTAACTTTTTACCTGACTTTTTATTAGCTGGGAGCTTGTTAATTAGTTTGTCTATGTGAATTGATGTTACGTCTGTAGTTTTCATATTTCCGACAGCTGGTTTAATAAAGTCCCTATAGATCTGTTTTTTTCTTCTAACCGTAGACGGTGCGTTTCTTACCTCTGAATGATTCACTATCCACAGATTGTATAGTTCCTCAACTGTGCATGATTTAATCACAGAATGAGGAAAGTTTTTTTCTTGTTCTAATTTAACAAGCTGTTCAGCTTCCCACTTTTCTGCATCAGCCTTTCTCAAAAACTTACCATACTTAACAGGTTTACCTTTGTTGTAAACTCTTACTTTGTAAGCTATTCCTGTTTTATTTATACACTTCTCAATCGCCATGGTTACTCCTTTCAGATAACCATGCTTGAATAAGTGCCCTATCGAACCGCAACAACTTCCCAAGCTTTATGTATGGTATTTTCTTTTCAGACACCCATTTATAGATTGTTTTAATAGGAGTGTTGAAAAGCTTAGCCAAGTCGTCTGCGGTTAATAAACTGCTACCACCTGATATTGAATTTTCAAAGAGCGTAGATACGCTATCCTCTATATCCAAGTTTTCTGGTCTTTTGCAACCTTTTTTGTTATTATTCATGTATATACTTATAAAGGAGTGGTTGTTTGCAACGCAAAAAAATAAAAAAGCTAACTATGCTTGCTAATAAAGAAGATGTTCCGGCTAATAGCTTGAATAAAGCTGTTCGTGAGTTTTTGAATGATTTAAAAGAACTTCATATAAGTAAAGGGTATAAGTCCCTCCGTCCGTGGTTAATGGCGGAATTAGGATATGTAACAAAACAAAAAGAGTTAGATGGAGATAGGGTTTGCCATAAGATAGAGGAGCTGAATATAGAGGGGATTACTCCATTACTAAACAAAAAAAGCATAATGAAGAGGGGCGTCCCCGATAGTTTTATAGAGAAGTTAATTAAAAAATATGGAAGGAAAACAGGTTGTTTCAGAGAACGATCTGAAAAAATAGATAACTTAAGGAAAATGATGAATAGCGATGGCCCTTCATATTTCAGAAGTATTGTTGAACAATTGTTTAAGGAGAAAGACTCTTGCTATTTATATTTGAATAACGCAGGCACGTTGGAGATATCTTTTATCTGTATATTTTGGACTGTTATTTATATCTATTCTTCTGAATACAAGAAAATAGAAGATATAGAAGCTCATATAAAGAAAAAGTACCTTAAAACGTATCCTGATTTATTGACCCCTTTCTTTAATGGAATGCTTCTTGCAGAATGCCACTACTACAATGATTCTGAAGACTGCTTATATCTTCCTTATGAAACTGTTGCCTCTTTTTATAAGGCATTGAGCAATGATGCTTTTGTTTTAAAGAGGCTTAGAGATATAAATATTTTAGATTATATTAAGTACATAGAATATGAGTCAACAAAAACTCCTTTTTCAGTTAATCATCCGTCGGTTAAGATTAAAAAACAAACGGAATTTTACTATGATGTATGTCTTAAAGATGGAACTAAATTTTCGTTTTTTTCCTGATTTATTAGCACTAATAATTAGCATTATTATTCAATTCCAATACTAATACTCCCTCCTTTAAACTTCCTTTATGTTGAACAAATCAACAAATAAATAATGGAGGAAGTTTACATGAAAAAGAAACGAAGTAACAAGAGTCGGTCATCTGTGACACCCAGAAAAGCACAAACTGTGCCGGAACTAATTGCTCTAAGCAGGCATCAAAGCATAAAAGATAAAGAGTGGTTATTTCCTCTGCTCATTGAACATCGCGACGGTACACAAGAAGAAATGGTAATAGTCATGAACCGAGATAGAGCAATGGAATCTCTTACAAATCACGTGAAAGCAATGCTTGCGATTAAACGTGCCTCTGATGAGAAAAATAATGCAACACATGAAGAAAGCAAACTAAAAAAAATTATTGGAGGTTCTTTATGAAAGAAAAATTTTCTATACAAGAGAGCAGTTGGGACTGTTTTGGACCAGAATTTAAAACAGGTCTTAAAATGGAGCAAGGCATGGTTCTTACTTATTCTGTAGAAATTGTTAAGCAGCCAACTAAAGGTCAAGGTATAGGGACTGAGTTAACAATTAAAAGCGTTGACTATGAATTAGGTCATGCAAGGGAAGATGCAGATGGTTATTATCCAATTGTTATTCGTGACGTCAAACTCTCTTCTAATAATGGGGGTGTGATTCGAGTTATTGAGCAAGCCCATTTTCCACATGTATATATAGAGAACCAACACATAAAGAAAATGATAGAACAGTTTGATTATAGTATTCACGACGAGCTTTATAAAGTTAGTAATGTATTTAAAAAGATTTTTGTACGGGTCATGGATGCATTGGAATAAATAGGTAAGGGGCTGAGGGCTAGGACCATATAATTAATATAATAGCCTCGATAGAATTCTTTTCATGCTCTCAGCCCCTTACATACGTTCCAGAATACTTTTAGATGGGTTTTAAACGAAACTAGCAAAAGATGACTAATTATAAACAAGGAGGTTCATAAACTATGGATAGATACTATGTAACTAAATCAGTAGCAAAAGAGAGAAGCAATGTATGTCCAGATATGATGACGTTTTCGATATCAACAATAATCAATGCTTCACGTAACCTTGTAAAGAAGTTAAAGGAAAAAGGCTTCAGAATAGAGGGGCCAGTATTTAACATCTATGACGCTGAAGGTAAACCAATAAGAGTGTCCAGAAATATTCAAGGAACGTGGTATGCCAGTAAAGACTACCAGATAAATGCAAACAAACTGTGCAGGATAGAACATGGCTTATCGCTTAACAGTAATTTAGGCACCACAAACAGCCCCAATTTCATACCGCCCGATGAGGTGTCTAACGTATCAAAGGAAAAGTTTTCGTTAA
>Ga0247841_10002474_pt1 | contig 36812 bp, 15 predicted proteins | sample LaCruzMarch2015__2_FD_192410 | JGI IMG/M metagenome (GOLD analysis project Ga0247841, IMG submission 192410) | Freshwater microbial communities from meromictic Lake La Cruz, Castile-La Mancha, Spain - LaCruzMarch2015_18m | ecosystem: Environmental > Aquatic > Freshwater > Lake | place: Spain... | reverse complement strand
GGTCCAGAAACTCCATCAGGTTACAGGGAAACGGCCCCATGGTCTCCACGCCTTCCGTCTTTCCGTTATCAATCATGCCGCGAGAATAGCCAGATTATCAGCTAGAGTAAAGGGGATACCCAGTTACTCACAATTTGGTCGGCTTGGATTCCAGCACCAGCACTTCGAACGGCTGCAGGGCGAATGCGGTCGGCTTGCCCGCGGTCATCTCCATCGTCTGCACCCGCTGATCGGCATACGGACTGGTCATCACATAATTCTTTGCCGCAAAGGATGGCAGTTCGAACACCGCGGCGGCATCCAGCTTGATCTCCTGCGGCTGGTCATTCGGATTCCTCAGCGTAAGTATCGCTTTACCTGGCGTCCATGATGCCCAGCCATAGATCTCATGTTTGAACGGGTCGCCGCCAACCCAATGCGTATCAACCAGCACATCGGCATTCTGTCGCGCCCATTTCGCCGCCGTCGCCACCGCATCCCATGACGACGTGGCCATGATAGTCGGCTGGATGTACAACTCCTGGAGCGCGGTTCCGGATCCAAAATATGAGCGGGCCTCATTGCGCAGATCCGTCCCCGAGCCGGCCGCCCGGCCGGCCGCGCCCAGTGCCGCATGAACAATTCCATGCGTCATGATCGAATTCAATGGATAGAGCGGACCATTCTTGACCACATTCCCATACGTCACACCATCCCGGTAATTGAGCCACTTCTCGCGGTCGTTACCCTTGCATGACCAATCCCAATTGACATCCTCCCCGCCGCGCCAAGTGCTATCAATCACGTTCAACCAGAACGGCGACGGCCACGTCCCCACGGTAACATTGAAAAAGAGGTTGGGATCAACCTGCCGCAGCTCACTGGCGCATGACAGCAAAGCCATGAAATGCGGTGACGCTCCGTCGCCTGCCTTGTCCCACTTGAAGTAGTTCACCTTGTTCTTCCTGACCAGGTTGGCGCAGAAATCGCGAAACCATTCGTAGTACGGGGCATATGACAGATCAAGAAAAGATCCTTCACGCACCAGGCCCAGCTTGCCTGCATGTCCCACCCGTTCCCCGATGAAGGCATACCCGGCCAGCGGCGAAATCCAGATCCCCATGTGCGAATGCACACGATCCAGCTCCGCTGTGATCGGATCGAATCCCCCTGGAAACTTCTTCCTATCGACAGTCCAGAATCCTTCACGCGGCGCATCCCAGCCGTCATCAAGTACGTATGAATCCATCGCGACACCGCGCTTGACCGTCATTTCCTCGGTAAACGCTTTGACATTCTTCAGGATCTTTTCTTCATTAAGATTGATATGGAGATCAAACCAGCAGTTGTAGTGCAGGAACTGATTGTAAGGCCGGGCGCGTTCGCGCTCCAGGTAGCGCAGGAATGCGCGCCGGCGCTGCCCCTCGGGATAGGCCCCCAGAACGGAGGAGAACTCATACACCTTGCCGGTCTGGAGCGGAAGCTGGCAGTTTAATCCGCACAACACCGGACCGGGTTCGCCGGGCAACAACACGCCGTTGCTGGTAATGATCTTGCCGAACGAGTCATTATCGCTTCCATTGACGCCAAGCCGCACACGCAGTTCGGCCGTGATCACACCGGCAGGCACGGTCAACGCATACATATTGGCATTGGTCGCCAACCCGCTCCAGCCGACATGCTCATCCTTCGATACGACTTTGCCACCGGCAACAAGCTGGACCTCTGAAACATCAATCCGGAAAACACCGCGCTCATAGACGAACTGAACGGTCATGGGGCCGGGCTTCAGGTCTTTGATCCTTCGATTGACGGCTTTCGTCTGCATGTCTGCCGGACCCCACTTGTCCGGTGTGCCGCCACCCAGCGCCACATTCTTCGACATGGGCAGTTCCTGTCCCATAAAGAAGTTATCGGAGCACACCGGATTACCGGCTGGAGTAGTCCCCTCGTTCCAGGCCCGCCCCACGCTGGCCTCGAGGCAGTTCACCTCGGTCAATTTGCCCTTGGCCCCCTCAATACGCACACTCTGACGCACATAATGCGATCCGTCCCGAAGTTCGGCGCTCCACTGAACAGTTATGCCGGAGACCTCATGCTTGAACCGGGCCTTGATCTGCTTGCCCTTCAGCCGCTTGGCCGCACAAGCCGTGCCCGCCAGCGGCTTCACTGATTCCACAGTCGGCGCGCCAACGAGCTGGCAGTCTGACGCGGAGATTTTGGTTCCATTGTCCGCCTGAACCTTAAACACCTCATTGCTCTGAACATAGGAACGACCGCTCATCCTGTCCGTAATCCGCGTCAGCCGCAAATGCCCTGCATCCAGCGACCAGCTCATCTCCAACACATTGTTCGCCAGGGTGAACACATTCCCTTTCTGCCCGCCGGAGTCCTCACCGGGCATGATCTTGGCATAGACAATATCAGCAGGAACTGGAGGCGAACTTGAATTCGAAACGCCTGCGGCCAGGGCTGAACCAACTCCGATGGCGTACAGGAAGAAGATGGCAGAAGACACGGAAAGAATGCGCATGATGAAAACTCCTGATGTTGGATTGGTTTTGTTGTTCATACTGATTGGTCTTTGGTGTACGAATGTGAAGCGCGATAAACGACTAAGCGTCTATCCGAAAACCTGCGCGGCGACGGAGCGCCGCGGCTACAGCGGGCCGGACAGTTGCGCGGAGCGGCTTTGTAGCCACGCCGCTCTGTCGGCGTGCCCGGAGAAAAGACAGGTCCCCGGCGCGGCGACGGAGCGCCGCGGCTACAGCAGACCAGACAGTTGCGCGGAGCGGCTTTGTAGCCACGCCGCTCTGTCGGCGTGCCCGGAGAAGAGACAGGTCCTTGGTGCGCCAACGCGAAACGCGACAGCGGATCTGAACAAGGAATCCTGTTAGAGAAGACAAATCGGTTTGGTTGGATATTCAAATCAGTTTTCATCCATAATCTTCTTCAGTGTCCTGCCGCCATCATCAGACCGGTACAGCCCATCTGTTGCCAGCAGCCACCAGCGATCACCCTTGACAAACTCGCCTGCAAACGCGATGTAGCCGCCCTTCGGCACATCACCGGTCTGCTGAATCCAGTCCCACCTCAGAGCAAAGTGTTCGCTGCGCGACACCCGCCCTGGCTGAACCGGATCAAGGGCCTGGAGCAAAGCCCGGCCGCAACGGGCATCCCCATGACCAGTGCTGGCGACTGCGGTGAATGGCCGGAAGCTCTCCATGTTCTTGGCCGGCGGAAACAGGAACATTACGCGCTCGGACAGAGACTGGCAGTAGCCGTGCGTGGTCGCATAGGATGGCTCGTCACGTGATCCTTTATCGAAGGCAATGTTCAGGTATCCAAGGTGAGTCCATTCACAGATCGGCCACATGTTCTTCCCGCCATTATGGCTGATATAGTCACGGGCGGCCTTGGCAGGCGCGACCAGGGCGGGCTTGCCACGCCCGAGCAGCGGCATCAATGCATCGGGACAGGTGACGGCATGAAGAAAAGGCGTTCCGGTATCGCCCCGGCTCCAGCCGTTGACCACCACGGCCGTGATGCGCTCGCCGTCGATCCCGAGCTTGGCCCAGGTTCCGCCGCCATCGTCGCTCCTGTACAGACCCCTGGTCTCGCATCCGGCGAAGACCGTTTCAGGTTTCTCCGGGTCGATGGTAATGACTTCGCCGCATAACGCGGACGGCCCATTGCCGTCAAAGTCGCCCTGGAAATTGAGCTTCTTCCAGCTGGCGCCGCCATCAACCGTCTTCCATAGGCCGCCATCCCACGCGCCTGCAGCACCAGTACGCCCGGCGGCACGGAACATTATCTGCGGATTCTTCGGATCAATGGCAACACTGCGAACCGCGTTGGCAGCCCCGCTGAGATCACCGTTGACTGTATTCCAGGTCTTGCCATCATCGTTGGATCGCAGCAATCCCTTCTCCGATGAACGCACCACAATAACTGCGGCGTCGGATCTTGCCACCACCACTCCAGTCAGGCGGGGGCCATCCGTACGGGTGGCCGGCACGGAAACCGGCATCACGAGATCCTTTGCCACACCTGCTTCCAGCTTGACCCCGGATAACCCTGCGCAGAAATAGGCCTGGGCATCCTGCGGCAATGCGCGGAAGACCACACCAGCATCCATGTCTTGACTACCGGGCTTGAGATGAGTCGCTCCGAGCTCCCAGTTCTTCCCATCGGCCGACGACCACGCAGTCCACACCTGGCCCCGGCGGACAATGCGCACCCATGGCTGCCCTTTTGGCAGTTCGTAGTCATTGAGACGGCTGTTGCCCTGATCGCTGAAATTGGGCGTGGTCCTCAAACCGAAACGCGCTGTCTGATAGACACCGAACTCCTCACCCCATGATCGCTCACTGCCGCGTTCCCTCGCAGTGAGCCCGGCCCATGACCAGCCGCTGACCGGCTCGCCCTTGCTGCCAGAGCAGGAATCAATACGACAGGTAAGCGTGAAATCCCCGGTGACATGGCGGGTAATGACGTATTCGCCCTCGCCTATAAAGGCAAACGCATCCGGCGCGGTCTGCCATATACCTCTTGCCGCTTTGGCCTCACCCACAACAGACAACGTCCATCCGTCCCTGACCGGCAACCCCTTGACGGCCATGGTCCAGGCCTGTGAATCCATCGTACAGTTATTGTCATAGATGACGCGTACCCATAGCTTGTTGGCGCCATCCAGCAGGGGACCGGCATAGGCAAGCGTTGTGCCCGCACTTTCAGCAAGCTGCATCGTCCCCAGAAACAAGTGGACTTTGCTGATGACATGCCCCCTGGCGTTCACTGTCACACCAAGCGATGCGTTGCCATCGTTGCCGCCGGAGGCGGTCATTTTTACAGCCGGTGTCTGGCCGGTATCCTGATGAAACAGTGCGGATGCCGGTATTTCCTGACGTGGCATGCCTGGTCCTTCCCATTCCAACTTGAAGAACGGCGATGACCACCTGCCGACAAAATAATCAACCGCAATGGCATGGTCGCCCTTGGCAAGATTCACGGAGCCAGAACGCTCAGCCGGACCATGCGGCCCATCCCAGGTCAAAGCCTCCACCCCGTCAACGGCAATACGATACCCGTCAGATCCCTGCATGCTCAGGACATACAAACCACTGGCGGGCACCCGCAAGAAACCCTTGAAACGGAAGGCATATCCGCGCCCAACCGTGCTGGCCAAGGAAATGTCGAACCCGCGCGCGATTCCCAGTCGAGCCACTTCCCCTCCTCCTATTGCATCCAGTGACAACTTATCGATCTCCTTGAACTTATGAAATAATTCATAACTCAACCCCGGTGCCGTCGTGACGGAGGTCGCCGGTGACGGCCTGACGGCGGCTTTAGCAGCAACAACCATCGGCGCAGCCGTCTGGTCAAAAACGTCGGTCAGCGAGAAGCGCACAGTGGGATTGGCGACAACAGCATCGATCACGACAGTGCGCACCGGCGGCATACGTTCCTGGCAAACGGCGACGGGCACGCCACGGCATGCGGCATTATTGAAAACCTCAATGCTGTACAAGAACTGTGGTGACGACTTCTCCACGAGTTCCCATTTTACCAGCACCTGCCGGCCGTTGGATTCGGCGGTAACCGAGGCTACTTGCGGTTTGTCGAGCGCAGGCTTTGCCGGCTGCTTGACCGTAAAACTGTGCTGCTTACCGGCTTCGAGCGGAGTTCCTGCCAGCTTCTGCGGCAGCAGCGCCGGATTCGACGATAACTCCATGGCCAGAAACTCGTGATCACCTTCCGGTTTGGCCTGCACTACCCAGTAGTTGTCAAACTGCCCCTTCTTGGGATCAACATTGATGGTTACCTTGTCAGAGGACCGCCATTCCCCGGCTTTGCGGTAATATCCAAGACGCCGGTAAAGCGACCGCACCGACCGGCCGCCATTTCCCACATCCTCCATGAAGCCATTATTGCCCTGGAATGACTTTCCAGGCACCGGCAGGCGCATGATGCCGTACAGATGCCACTGCCCGGCGCTGATGTCCTTGATCCAGCGGCCGACGTAGGAGTACTGCGCGTTTGTGACAACCACCGGCTCCCACACCCGCATCATCATGGTGTACCATTCCCCGTTCTTCATGAAGGGCCAGCCGGAGCTGCCAAGCGCACCGCTTGCGCCTTCGTTGACATACTGGCGGGGATAGGTGTATTCGGACGAGGCGGCGACCCTGACCGGTTCGCCGTCCTTATTACCGCCCCAGAACGACCACACGGAACCGGGATGAAACGCAGCTTGAACTGCGGGATCGAAGTTCGGACGGTGATCCGGACCGACTGACGGAATCCCGTTGGCAAACCCGCCGTACCCGCCGATTCCAGTCGGGTTGATCCCGAAATTCCAGATCGCGGAGTAAGTGCTTTCCGGCCACCATGGCCAGCACACATCCATCATCATCACATCAGCGCCGCCTTCAACATTCTCCCCGTACCAGGTGGCGTGGAGTTCGGAAGGAGCGGCTGCCAGCGCCGCAAGCGCGATCGATACGACTGCGGACCGGAACGATGTCTTGATCACAAGAACCTTCATGTTGCTTTTCTCTGTAACTAGACCCTATCCGAAAAGGTATTTGAAACAGAAACACTGAAAACAAAGGGCTTTCATGGGTAGGGCGAGGCGTCCCCGCCGAGCCGGAGCAAATACTGGCCTCGAAATGCGACAGAAATGAACGAAGTTATCTCTTGGCGCCACACAAGGGCATTCATTTGCTCCGGCTCAGCCGGAGGCTTCGCCCTACCTGTACCTTTTCGGATGGGCTCTAACTACCGGCCATAACTAGAGCCCATCCGAAAAGGTGTTGCTGGCCGAATATCCAATATCCAACAGCCAAGTCCAATGTCCAAATGAAAGAATATCCGCAAACTATCGCGAAATGTCAGACGTTCCCGTACATCTTAAGCCCTGGCTCCGATGTTCGGTTGGATATTCCTTGCTGGTTATTGGATATTCGTGTTTTCGTCGTCCAAATACCTTTTCGAACAAGGTCTAACTACTCCACTTCCAACTCAGTAAAGAATGTCCCCTCCTCAGCGGAACCATTCACCCAGAGCAACCAGCGGAAAAAGCCTAGTGCGGTGCCTGATCTTTCAGAAACCCTGGACAGATGCGCGCCACCTTCACCGTTGGCGGCGGTATCGACAATGCCAAGCAGTGTCCATCCGGAACCGGCGCCTTTGGCAAACTTGGCGTCCGGCATGGAGTCCCCGCTGGCACCCCATAGCGAGAATCGCTGCGGCCCGCGGTTGCTCCTGTGCCAGGAATAGGAACGCACCCTGGCCACCGGCACCGGTTTCTGCAGATCCATTACAAAACGCGCCCCCTCCCCACCGTCAAACCAGACACAGCTATCCGTATCATCGCTGTTCTGCGCCACCTGGCCATCGTTAAGGCGGGGAAGCAGTCCGTTCACAGAACCGGCATGAACATGCGGCGGTGTGTCGCCACATGAACGGACTGTAACATCGTTACGACGGCTGGCGATATTCGCATCCCTGCAGGGCGGCACGGACAAGGCATCCAGGGTGTCCTTACGTTCGGAAACGGTGTTCCCAATGGGCTTGATGCCGTGTGTCAGATCCGCCACACCATCTTGAAGAGCCATGGGTTCCCGTCCGGTGAAGTCGTCGTAAAGGGCATGCGCTGGCGTGACAACATCGGCCGCGTCTTTCGACACCGAAACCGCGACGATGCAGATCTTATCATTCGCCGGCAGCGTCAAGGCAGTGGCGCCAGCGGGCCGTTTGATGGCATATGTGAAAAGGTAACTATAGGCATAGATATCATCCTTGCCATCCTTCAGGTGCCGGTGCGAACAGAACCAGGCCACCGGATCGCGCTTGATGAAGCCACAATCCAAGCGCTCCAGGTTCCACCCACTCCTGAACCGGCGAGTGTCCCACTGACCAATATACCCGCCCCAGCTCTGGATCTTCAGAGGCACGGATTGTCCGCCTATCTTGAACACTCCATCCGTGTCGTCATCCGCAGCAGCCGCCAGGAAATAGACCCGATCCCAATCGCCATTCGGCAATTCAATGCTCTGCCCGCGGCACACGAGCGCATTTGATATCGCGCCATCACGCGGCCCGATCTTGAACGAAACCCCTTCCGAGACCACCGTGTCGGAAATCATCTCGGCCGGCAAAGACCGCCCTTCGGAATCAAACGCCCCCTCCATCCTGCCGTTCATGCTGAAAACATTACTGTCATATGGCAATGAAACCGGCGTGGAGCCCACCGGGGTAAGCGCTGCGGGCGCTTTCAAGGTCAACGCCAGAGACCGGATCTGGTATGGAGTGAAGTCCAGCGACAGTTTGTTTCCGGCAAGAGCAACAGCGCCCAGCGTGGTTTCCACGCCATTGACCTCAACCGCCTTCCTGATTCCAGCGGCGGCGCTGATCCCGACACCCTTGATCGCCTCACCGCGCAACTCCTGAAGCCGCACGATTACAGTATCACTGTCTTCCGCCAGTTTTACGGCCTGCACCGCAACATGATCGCTTGTGGACTGAATCAGGCTGAACGATTTTCCAAGTTTCCCGGCGTGCCTGGCTGCTTGAAAGACCGGCATGGGCTGGCCCATACGCATCGCCGTCCAGTCTGTTGCCACGGCCCTCCAGGTGCCCATATGCCCGGCAAGCCCATAGACAAACTCATTGCGCCCCCAATCCTGTACGCCCTCATAGCGATACCCGGCGCGGACGCCCGGCGTGTAGAGCAGGGTCAGGCGCAGAACATTGTCCGCAGGCTTGTCCGAGCCGTACTTGCAATCGGTAAGGATCGAAACACCGTAGACGCCATTGGAATCCGTCAGATCCATCCACTGGTGGGTGGGCACTTCATACTTCCGCTCGTTGTTGTTGCCACGCTCGATCTTGCCGAGTTCCCAGTTGTAGGTGGCCAGGGGATTTGAAACCGTCAGTGGGAATTCGGCGCGGAGTGCGCGTTCCCTGGTTTGCCACGCCACTTTGCAGGATACCTCCACGCGCTCGCCAGCCGAACCGCCTGCAAGCCGGATGGTCTGAATGAATGTCGAATTGAACGCCTGGCGCTCAACTTCCAGCGCCACCCGGACCGGTCCCTTCTCCACCACCCTGATACTGGCAGGGCCTTCCAAATAGCCGCGAGGCGGCTGTTTCCGGTCCGCCCAGTCCATGTTCCAGGCGGGATATTCGCCGGGGTTTTCGTAGGTGAACACCCAGCGCGAAGGCGCGGAAAGCATTTCACGTTTAGCCGCCTTGTCAAAGACGCTGGCGATATCACCGGCCTCGTTGAGGGTCACACGATACCGTGCATTTTCAACGGTGCGGGTCGTCACGCTCAAACCGGACGCAACCGCCTTGGGCTTGCCGGCCACTGCGGAGAACACAGCCATACCAACCGACGGAACGCGAGCCTGGAACAGGATGCGCGTCTTGCCGTTGATCCGATCAAGAATCTGGGTGGGCACCGGCTTGCCGTCGGCGCCATACACCTGTACATCTGCGCCGTCCGCCATGGACAGCGAGGCTTCAACAGGATCATCCCTCTCGATGGAAAGAGGATTGAACACGATCAGCGGGACACCATCCACCCGAGTATCCAGGCCGCGGGCCACACCGGCTACGCCTTCGGTCAGCGCCGATGCAAAGATGTTCATGGCAATCACTTCGTCATTCAGTGAATACTCGTATGCTTTGGGCACCGACGTGCCCGGCAGAATGTCATGGAACTGTGCGCCAAGGAACAGGCCCCAGGCCTTGAACAGTTGTTCCCTGGGATAGGGCATCGAACCAAGCAGATGCGTGGCCACAGATGCTTTTTCCGCCGCGCCTGCCAGTACTTCATTCAACCGGTTCCAGCGCTTCATGTATGCCGCGGAGGAAACAGAGCCGGCGGAGTGCTGCGTAAGCAGCAGGTCGCCCTTGTACACATCCAGCTTCGCCTTCTGTGCTTCCGTCACATCCCGGAACAACTGATCGGCTCTGGCAGATACGACCTTAAGCGGCCCCTGCGAGGTAGCGCTGGTCTCCATCCACTTGGCTGAGTTTTCACCCGGGGCGCCACCCATGTCGCCGGTACCATAATAGTGATAAAGCGCATACAACCCGGTCTTGTCGCCAAGCGCCTTGCAGGTGCCAAGCCACCCGGCATTGTCACTCATATTCCCATCAATCGAGCCAACGTAGCTGCCTGGATTCAACGCAGCTATGACCGAGTTGCCGTCAGTTCCCTCCCAGCGGCCGATGTCAAACGGGATCCCGACGGCCGAGCCCCAGGTCAGCTTCTGCGTGGAGAAACCCTTGATTCCGCAATGGTTGAGGATGGACGGCAGCGAGGCCGGAAACCCGAAGCAGTCGGGCAGCATGTATTCGGCGCTTTCCGTGCCGAACTCCTTCTTGAAATAGTGATGTCCATAGAGAATCTGCCGGATCAGGGATTCGGATGACGGCACATTGACATCGCTCTCTTCCCAGGACGCTCCGCAGGGGAACCACTGCCCCTTGGCCACATAGCCCTTCACCCGGGCGTAGTCGGCGGGATAGTACTCCTTCATCATCCGGTAGCGGTTGGCGCCGCTGAAATTGAAGATGTAGTGCGGGTATTTCTCGAACAGGGCGAAGTTGTCGCGCATGGTACGGGGAATGCAATCCCGGATGGTTTCAAGATAGGTCCAGTTCCACTGCGTATCCAAATGCGCGTACCCGACGACATATGCAGTGGGCTTCACCTCCTCCGCCTGCGCCACAGCCAGCCCCAGTGCGAGCACCCCGACCATTAATCTGCCGGTTCCGGATTTCATGCGCCCTCCCGTTTTCATTCTGTTCTATTGAGCACTTTCACTAGCGTCCCATGGGACGCAGGTTGATAGGCTGTAGGCTGTAGACTATTAGTTAGATCGTTCCGTCGAAACATGACACACCTTTACGGAGCAGTTGCTGCTGCGCCCCGACAGAGCCGCCGTCGCCCAAAGGGCTATGGCGGCCATGGCGGGGTGGCTACAGCGCTGTAGCCACGGCGCTCCGTCGCCGTGTTTTGGTTGGGGCCAATGGCCGCCTTGGGAAATATGAGCATTTCTGTTTCTCTTCATGCTATGGTATTTTCAATATTTGCATTCGGACTTTCAGGCGTTTTGCCTAACAGCCTACAGTCTAAACCGCTACAGCCTTGGCGGTCCTATGGGACGCCAGTGGATCACTCTTGCCTACTTCGTGCCGACCACCCATTTTACGGCATTGGCCATGATCCGGCGGACGGTCTCATTCATGTAGATCGGATTTGTTTCGTGGCCCGGCTGAAAGTAGAAGCACTTTCCCTTGCCAACCGTGAAAGTGAAGCCCTGCTTGGAACTGGAGGTCTGTCCGTTCTTCCACGTGAAGACTCCACTGAAGACAACATCATCCGGCTTCGGCATTGCGTAGGGATCTTCGTAACGTTCGCCATTTTCGAAATCGCAATCCTTAATGCCCTTCGCGATGGGATGCCCTGGAGCCTCCACCTTCAGATGGATAGATTTGGTGTCGGATTTATACTCACGCCAGGAACATGCTGTGCCCATCAGCGCCAGGTTCGGCTTGGCAAAGTGCGCTGAATGAAGGGCTATGAAACCCATCCCTTCTTCCCTGACGCGCTTGACAATCCGGCCCACCAGCTCGTCGTTGACCGCACCGTGCTTTTTGTGGCCCCACCAGACCAGCACATCACACCGGTTGAGCAGCGCATCAGGCAACCCATGGTCTGCATCCTTCAGGTTGGCAACGACAACCTCCCAGTCCTGCAGGCTTTGCGTCAACCCTTCTGCGATCGCACCATTGATATCAGCAGGATACACGTTCATAGGAGCTGTGCCTTCAGACCATACAACCACACAGGGTCTGGCTTTCATCTTATTACCTTCTTTCTCCACCTTGTCGCCTGGTTTCGAATCCTCTGCATAGCTATTGGTGCTGACGCAACAGATAACAGCACCGCAGATAGCTCCGGCAATGACCGACCTTATTGCGAAACGATTTGCATTCATACTATCTCCCGTAACCCGCATGTCTTTCCGCCTGAGTCTTTTGCAAAACTCAAATATCCCGGCGACAGAGCGCCGGGGCTACAACCCGACGATGTTTTAAACCAACAGCTTATGCTGTAGCCGCCCCGCCATGGCCGCCATAGCCCTTTGGGCGACGGCGGCTCTGTCGGGGCGTTCTGTCGAGTTCTACAAGAGGCTCGCCTGATTATTTCACTTCGCCGGCAATCTTATCGAAAGCGGCGACGCATTGAGGAATGGCAGTATCAAGGTGCGCAAGGTCGCCATGCTCATATTCCATGCTCATAAGGCCTTTGAAGCCCTGGCGCTTGAGTTCTTCCATCATACCTTTTACGTCTGCCACGCCTGTTCCAAAAACAACATCCGACTTCTTGTCGTTCAAATCCTTGAAGTGACATTCAATCACCCGGCCTTTAAGCAATTTGAAGTTCTCGATCGGATTCTTGCCGGCGCGGAGCCAGTGACCGGTGTCGGAGCACGATCCGCAGTTCCGGCTCAGATCCTTCGTAGCAGCCAGAACCTTGTCGGCAGGCCATGATTGCGGGTGATTGTGCAGTGCGATGCGGATGCCCGTGTCCTTCGACATCTTGTCGAGCGCGGCATTGGGCGTGACTTCAGTGACCAGTACTTCAAGCCCGAGTTTCTTTGCCCATTCAAAATGCTTCTTCATTCCGCCTTCGTCCATCGGAATGCCACTGACACCGAAGCTCATTATCTTCACTCCACATTCTTTTGCCTTCGCGAGCAGGTCGGCGATTTCAGCATCGCTCATGCCAGGCCCGATGCTGGCTCCGGAATCTGGTTTCATCTTCTGCCCGGGGTAGACTTCGAGATACTTGATGCCGAACTTCTGGCAGCGCTCGATCGTCTCGAACGTGGTCAGCATACGGTATGTCCAGCACTGCACTCCGAGCTTGAAGCCGAGCTTCTCGGCGGCGGCATCATTGCGCTCCGCAAGGGCTGGAGCGCTTGCCATGGCTGCGGTCAGAACAGCTACGAGGGCCAGAGTCAGTCTTTTCATCTCAGTTTCCTTTCAGTTTGGTTGATAACACTGCGCGTTTTGCGCCAAGGCACCGCTAATTAATAACTTTTACAACAAGACTCATCCGGCCACGGCAACAGAGTGCCGTGGCTACAGCGGAAAGCTCCATTCCTGTAGCCGCCCCGCCATGGCCGCCATAGCCCTTTGGGCGACGGCGGCTCTGTCGGGGCGCGTGCTAGCGGCTCCTAAGGCACATATTAGCCCCTGATATCCTTGAGTTCCCATCCTTTTCTAAACTTGGGTTTGATGTACTCGTTGGCTTTCTTGTTGTTGGTGAAACACAGGTGCTTGCCGTCCCAGAGCAGCTTCTCGTTCGGGAACCGCCAGCTGATGGCGCCGAGCAGCATCCATTCCGTGTAAGGCGCGGCAATGCTGAAATTGGAACACGCCGGATCTCCGCCCTTGCAGGCGCGGATCCAATCGGCGTAGTGGCCGGGCGACCGCTTTAGAACCTGCGGCGGCTTCTTGAAGTTCGCCATGCTGGATTCCGGCAACAGCCGGACACTTTCGCCTCGACCGGCCGTGCCCATGTGGCCTTTTGAGCCCACGAAGATCTCGTTCCACGGGCCGGCATCAGCCGCAGTCAGACCTGCGGGCGGCTGGAACTTGCCCGTCATATTGCCTTCATACCAATACAGGGTCACTGGCGGCATCTTCCCGGATGGAACATATTTGTTCGGACGCGCCGGGAACTCATACTTGCACGCGTAGTGAGGATAGGTGACAGGATTCACCCCTTCTACTGCTATACATTCCACGCTGGTGGGATGACCGAGTTGCAAGGCCCAGTTGGCCGGCCCGAGTATATGAATCCCCCAATCGCCTATCATCTGCGAGCCAAAATCAAGATAGCCACGCCAGTTCCAGGGATGTATCTGCGAGCTGTAAGTGTGTTCAGGCGCGCGGCCGGTCCAGAGGTTCCAGTCCAGTGTCTTTGGAACCTCCTCAACAGCAGGCCATTGCGTTACGCCGCGCGCAAAACCGCCCGGGTACATCGCGTGCACCTCGGTTATGTCGCCAAGGTCGCCGTTCCAGATGATTTCGCAAGCTACCCGCGTGGCTTCCGCCGAATATCCCTGGTTTCCCATCTGGGTAACCACCTTGTACTTCGCCGCTGCCTTCGCCATCAGCCGTGCTTCCCAGACGCTCTGGGTCAGCGGTTTCTGGCAATGAACGGCCAGTCCCCGCTCCATTGCCCACAGCGCCACCGAGGCGTGCATGTGGTCTGGTATCGTAACAGTGATCCCGTCGAGACTCTTGTGCTCCTTGTCCAACATCTCGCGGAAATCCCTGTACTTTTTGGCGTTCGGATACTTAACAGCCGCCTGATTGAGGAAGTTCTCGTCAACGTCGCAGATCGCGTAGATGTTCTCACTGCTCACCGCGTCCACGTCACCGGCACCCATCATCCCGCCCACGCCCACGCAGCCGATATTCATCTTGTCGCTTGGGGCCAGCTTGCCGGAACCGGCCACGACATACCGGGGCACAATTGAAAACGTAGCGAACGCCGCCGCAGTCGCGCCGATGAATTCACGCCTGGTCAGTTGTGTCTTCTCTTTTCGCCGTCTGCTCATGAGGAATCCTTTCAATGCAAACCGACTACTTCGCAGGCTCCGCGTTTACAGTCCTTTCCGCTCCGTTCACACGCACCTTGACTTTACCCGGATTGGGCGAACGAATGCTGTAGGACGTCACCTTACTATCAGCCCATGCAATATCCACGGTGAAATTGCCGCGGGCCTTCAGCCCCTTTACGCTTCCGGTCGGCCACGCCTTTGGAATCGCCGGCAACAGATCGATCGTGCCGGTGTAGGACTGCATCAGCATTTCGCAGACGCCAGCGGTAATGCCGAAATTGCCGTCCATCTGCATCGGCGGATGATTGCCGAAGAGATTGAGACACGAGAACCGATTCGACAACAGGTGCCGGAACATGTTGTGCGCGCTTTCCCCGTCGTTCAGCCGGGCATAGAGCGCCGTCCGCCACGCAAGCGACCACTCCCTGACATCGCCGGTCACCCCGCGGGCATCGAGTGATTTCTTGGCCGCTGCCGCAAGCGCCGGTGTTTTGGCGACACTGAACTGTTCCCCCGGGAACAGCCCGAACAGATGCGAGGTGTGGCGGTGGTGATCATTGGGATCATCGCGGTCCGGCATCCACTCCTGAAGCTGGCCCCATTTCCCGATCTTCGGAACCAGCAGTTTGTCGCGCATACCGGCAATCTTCTTCCGGTATTCTGCATCCACGCCCAGTGCCTCACTGGCCGCAACGTAGTTGTTGAACAGATCCCAACAGATTTCCTGGTTGTAGCTCACGCCATCCTCACTCGGACCATGTTCCGGTGACCAGCCGTTCGGCACCACCAGCGTACCATCCGGCAGCGCCTTCATGCGCACTTCCCAGAATTCGCAGATCTCCTTGATCACCGGGTACGCCACGTTCTTCAGCCAGATCTTGTCGCCGCTGTAGACATAGTGCCACCAGAAATGCTGGCAATACCAGGCATTCGCTGTGATGTCCCACTGCCAGCCCATATCGCCGTTGATACCGTGCGAGGTCCGGACCGCCCAACCAACCGGCTTGCCTGAAGCAGACTTGAATTCCTTGGCCTCTGCCGTCGCCTTGCGCCACGCGGGAAGCTGGCTCGTGATCAGCTTCAACAGCGTCGCGTGACATTCCGGCAGATTGGCCGGCTCGGCGAGCCAGTAGTTCATCTGGATGTTGATGTTCGCATGGTAATCGCTGTGCCACGGGGGATTGTTGTTGTCGTTCCACAACCCCTGCAGGTTCGCCGGCAGGCCGCCCGGCCGCGAACAACTGATCATCAGGTAGCGGCCGTACTGGAACATCAGCTCCTCAAGATCGGGATCGCCACCCTTCTCGGCATGCAGCACCTTGCGTTGGTCAGTCGGCATGGCCAGCCTGTCAGCAGGCGTCGCCCCGACGTCAAGCGCAACCCGGTTGAATATGGACTGGAAATCTTTGATATGCGCCGCCTTCAGGACGTCGTACTTCTTCCGCGATGCCGCGGCAAGGCGCCCCTCAACTGCGGCCTTAGGATCACCGCCCCGGTAGTTGCTGGAATGGTCAAAAGTGTAATCCGTGCCGGCAGCCAGCAGGATCGTGACACTGTCGCACTGACTGAAATAGACCTGCCCCTCGCCAGCCTGCACCGAACCGCCGTCGTTCAACACCAGGACACCGGTTTCATACTTCATGTTATTGGCAAGCACGCCGGAAAACTTCAGCCCGTTCTTCGCTGCCTGCGTGGTCTCGCGATGCCCGCCCTTGAGCTGAACCGCGCCGCTGCATGAACCTGGTTTGTCCGCCGTCAACCGCATCACCATCACCTCATCCGGGTGTGAAGCGAAGGTTTCGCGCCGGTAGGTCACGTCGCCCTGCTTGTACGTTACCAGGTGAGTTGCAGTAGAGAGATCGAGCGAGCGGCGGTAAGCCTCCACTTGGGCGGGAGCGGCCTTGCCGTGTATGACCACACCCGGAATGGCGATTTCCGCGAGCTGGAAATGCATGACTCCCGTTTTCGGCGCAAACGTCAGCCTGTACGACTTGAACTCTTTGGTATTCTTGCAGGAGAACGTCTTTGCTTCGACCCGTTTGGCGAAAGGCGGCTCGTTCTCGTGTCGATCCAGCGAAGTCCAGTCCTTGCCATTGTTGGAACCGCTGAGTTCCCATGTGGACGGATCGCGCTCGGGAACATCGCCCCCGGACGTGAAAGAGTACTGGTTCACCACGACGGCTTTCGGCAGCCTGAGCTCCCAGGTTACCGGCGCGCCCTCGGTCACAACACACCATTTCGATCCGGGGTTTCCATCCACGCTCGCCTCGATGCTTTCCTGCGGCCAATACGGCTGATGTCCGCTGGCGCAGACCACGGTCGGCTCCTTAACCGCGGCCGCCTCCGCCCTGACACTGGTATCAATGCAGAGTACACCAAGCGTCTGGTATGAACCCATTTGGTCGTAACCGCCGGTGGCGGTCTTCTCGTCACCTGTCCACAGACTGTTCTCGTTGAGAACCACCCGCTCGACCAACGGAACACCGTCAATCAGCCCGCCCAGCTTGCCGTTGCCAATGGGAAGCGCTTCATTGATGGAGTAATTTGCCGGCTTCTGATACCAAAGGACATTATCGGCGTTGACACATGCCGGCATGGCGACCCATGCAGTCAAAAGAAGAAATGCGCGCGCACAAGCAGTCACAAACCCGTTTTTCATTTCATTCCCCTTTTTGTAAGGCACGAACCGTATCTACATATCTCAATATGGTCATCATTTGTAAAGTGTTACAAAGATTGGCGCATGAATTACGCATACAGTCAAACACATGCAAGCTGGAACAATCTGGAACTCAGGAAATCAGGAAAGGAACTCTGATTCGTGAGTTCCTGAGTTCAAATTCCTTCTCGTCCTCGTCCTCGAAACTCTTAAGACGGGAAAGGATCGAGGACGAGGACGATGTCCATTATCCGTTTTGTCACGTTGAACGTTTTCTCATCTTCCACCGGCCACCTCTTCACGGATACACATCAAGCTCCCGGATCGCATTGCCCCATTTCGTACTCCTCTTGATGCAAACCACGCGGACATACCGCGCTTTCACCGGCGTTATCCTCAACTCGGCAGTACCGCCGTTACCATCGTCCGTCCTGCTCACCTCAGACCACTGCCCGCCATCCACGGACACCCGCACTGAAAACGATTTCGCGTAGGCTGCTTCCCAGGAGATGTCCACCCGGCTGATCTCCTTGACCGACCCGAGGTCAACCGACAGCCACGCGTCATCCTGGAACGCGGACCCCCAGTAAGTGGAAGCCTTGCCGTCAACGGCCAGCTCTGGTCCGTGCCCCGGTTCAACCGATGATGCAGTCGCCGCGCATTTTCTGGCAAGCGACACGCCCTCCACTGCATCCCTGTATGCATTCAGAGGCCCCGAGTCGCCACCCTGGCCGTCCCGCAGAAGACTCAGCACCTCACGGGCTGCGGCCTTGTCCGCTGGTACCGGCATCTTTCCCAAAGCCTTGATGATCCTGCCTTTCACGGTATCGGGATATAGTCCGGTCTTCGGGCACTCCGGCTTGACCACCGCATCCAGGGCCGATGTGAAGGCTTTCCAGAAATGAAGCTTCGCCTGCGGCGTGGCGGCCAGTTCGCCGCATGTATCCGCCAGCAGGAAGTTATAGGGATTAAGCGCGAGCCCGCTTTCCAGAAGGTCCTGACCGTGCGCCTGCCGCGTCGCTTCAGGCAGGAGGCGGACCAATTGCCACGCCATTGTGGAATCAACGTAGGACTCGAATCCATGATTCATGGCCCACGCAATGCTCTGGTGATACACCATCATCTTCTTCTCGTCCTTTTCACCGAAACACCACGGTGTCAGCACATTGGTATCCTTCGGGCCGGCTCTCATGAACTGACTGCCCTTGCAATGATAAGTGCCGTTCTTCGCGTCGTACGCGAAGTAGACCAATGCACAATGGCCGGGCTGACCTGCCGTAGAGGCCGGGACTCCCAGTGACTTATAGGAGCGCACCGCGATGTTGGCCATGGTGCCGCAAACGCCGCCATCCTTCAGCATCATCTGGAACGTCTTGTAGGCAAACGGGAACGGGCAAAGGCGCCGGGCCGACTGGAAATCAAACTGCTGTGCAATGGGCCCGATATACTCGCCATAGGTGCGCAGCTCGCCCCTGTCGCGATAGCGCTGCCAGATATCATCCTGCTCCCGCAGCGACCGCACGTCCCTGGTAAGAAATGTCAGGATCGGCCAGGGCGATGTCAGGGGGCATTGCGGCAGCTTTGACTTGCTCTTCGCCGGCGTGACGCACTCGTCATTACGTATGAGATACAGACAGTTCTCGGCCGGCGAAGGAGAAGGATCGGCCTTCTCCGGCAGCAACCCCTTGGCTATATAGGCAGCCTTGAACATCTTGAACGCTTCGAGAATGCCCTTGGCATAAGGCCCTGTCACCCTCTCCTTGCGCTTGTGGTAGATGACATGGTCACCGCAGTCGATATTCACATCGCAACCCTTTGCCTTCATGTAAGCATTGAACTCTTCCTGAAGCACCCTGCTCGCCATCACGTCCGCGGCTGTCAGGCGGTTTGTTCCCCTGGCATCAATAATCGGGTGTTCGTTCAGGAAGTTGATGATGTGGTCATTCTTGTCGAGGATGCGATTCGTGGCTGTTGTATCAACCGGCTTCAATGGACACGGAGGAATAACGAGCTTGAGCGGTTCGTGAGGCGTTATGTTGGCGGCGGGCCCAAGCGACTCGCGTACTATGGCATGGACGAGCGCGAGCTGGCGGTACTTCTCGAACCGTTCCCTGCCCAGATCCAGCCTGATGGAATAGAGCATGAGCAGTACGTTTGCGCAGTTCTCCCGGGCTCCGTAAACACTGCCGACAACATCCGGTGTACGGTCAATCCAGGAAAAGAAATCCTCCGGTATTACTTTGCCCATGGCCGCAAGATCTGCCCGCGCTTTCGCCCTGGCATAGGCGAGATACGCATCTCGCACCGCCGGCGTGAACCTGTATTTCTCGTCTGCACAAACCTTGAAGAGCTTGTCTTTGCTGTCATCCGCCCGGATTTTCAATGCGCCTGCTTCCGCAGATATCGCCGATGCACCTGCCGCAACAGGCGTAGGCGTACTATCCGCCGCATCGGTAAAGGCATCATCCGGCTCCATCAAACCGACGCCAGCGCCATCTTGCACCTCGCCCGCCGCAAGCCATTGCGATGCAAACATAGCCGCCATCACCAGCCAGTACGTATAAGTTCTCATTAGTCTCTTTCCCACTAGCGTCCCATAGGACGCAGGTTGATAGGCTGTAGGCTGCAGACTATTAGGGAATATACGCATTTCTTTTGTTTTCATGCTATGGCATTTTCGATCTTGGAACGTTGACTTTCATCCGTTCTACCCAACAGCCTACAGGCTAGACCGCTACAGCCCTGGCGGCCCTATGGGACGCCAGCGTCTCTTTCCCTGTATTCCTTCACCGAGTCTGGATCTTCGACAGAACTGACAAAAAGTGCAAATGGGGTCTAAATTCTATCCCGACTTTCATTCTGTTCCATTTTGCAAATTCTGTCCAAAGTCTTATACTTCCTCTTCTCAATCTGCGAAACCAGCCTGCTCCCTCCCGATGTCCTGCCAGCCCGCACGCTTGCGTGGGGCAGGCTGGTCGGGAGGGCTGGCAGGTCTGCGGATCGCTTCTCTTCTTCCCCATTGCATCGTTCCGGTTTCGTACTCCCTGCAACAGTACTCTATCCTTCACTCACCGGTATATGTGCTTTTGTGACCTTTATATTTGCATTTTATGACCCTTTGCAGTAGCTTTCCCAGTGCAGCTGAGGGAAAACGCTCATGCAAAAAACCGTGGCTCTGGTGCTCTCGAGACTGTCCGAATACGCAACACGCCTTTTTGAAGGTGCCGTCCGGTACGCTGGGGAACACGATGATATCACGATTCTGGACCTCGGGTTCTCACGACCCGGGCGATCACCGCTGCCCAAAGGCAAGCTTCCATTTCAGGGCGCGCTCGTCTGGCTTTCGCCCCGGGATCGGTGGGTGAAGCGGCTGCTCAGCGATGGGATTGTCACTATCAACACCAACGGCGACTTGCCTGCGAACGTGGTCCCGATCGTCGCTTTCGACGGGAATCGGCTTCCTCAAATGGCATACGATCATCTGGCCATGCTGAAGAGGTCGCGCTTCGCCTTCATCGGATACGATACATCGGACAGTCCGGAAGAGAGGATACTGGCTGACAGATTCCTTGCACTGGCAAAGAAAGACGGCCAGTCTACGCAGCTGTTCACAACTGGCAAACAGACTTCAGAGACATTCCAGGATGATGCGGCAACGCTCGATCAGGATTCCCTGCGGAAACTGAAGCAATTCCTCCGGCAATTGCCAAAACCGGCATCGGTCTGGTGTCAGAACGATTTCATGGGACTGACCGTCTGCAATGCGGCCCAGGCTCTCGGCATCAGCATACCGGAAGACCTGGCAGTGCTTGGGATGGGAGACTACCGCGTTGCGCAGTTCTGCCGACCCAGACTTTCTTCGATCCCGCAGCCGGGACAGTTGATAGGCTATGAAACGATGAAGATAATTGACGGCATTTTGTCCAGCCGCATAGCTGCAGCGAACCGTTTCGCTTTTCCTTCACCGATGGTGGAATGGCGCGAGTCGACCGGCGGTGGATCCATGCAGAACAACCCGATTCTGCGTGCACGGAAATTCATTGCCGATCACGCCGGCCATGGAGTTACCGTCAACGAGGTGATGAAGACCGTCCGGTTGTCCCAGCGGGTGTTCACCAAGAAATTCTTTGCCGCAGTTGGACACACACCAGGCAAGGAAATCCGCAACGTTCGAATCGCGCAGGCCCGGCATTACCTCATGACCACAAATCTGAGTATGGGGCGCATAGCCGAGCTCTGCGGCTACAACCAGCAGAGCGACTTCTGCAACTTCTTCAAACGCGAAACCGGCATGACCCCGAGTAAATGCCGCCGCTCCCGGAATGTCGCATCCTGACCGCCGGAACAATCTGGAACTCAGGGAAATGGGACCGTCACGTAATCGCCTTCGAGAACCTGCGCGGCGACTGAGCGCCGCGGCTACAACTCCGCCTGCTGTAGCCGCGGCGCTCAGTCGCCGCGCATGTTACCGGATAAGCTACAAGTGTGAAGCTATTCCCACACTTAGTCAGCTACGCTAGTCGCTCCTCACTTAATCGGTTGAATGTTGAACGTTTTCTTATCTTCAGTTTCATATTTCGCCTTTATCTCACTATCATCAGCGTTCCATAACTGAACAGGCGCAGCACCAGCGTGTCATTCTCGATCGACAGCTCGAACGGAGACTTATTGCCGTCTGGGAGATTCACCACGAAATCAGTCACATCCACTCTATCTATCTCCGCACCGGACCAGTCTATCAGCGTGTACTTTGTCTCATTCAGGCCGCCTGCATCATAGACATTGATCGTGACTCCCTGCAAACCGGCACCCGTGAAAGTTCCGCCAGGAATTCGAAGCAGGGCGGAACTGGTGCCGAGCCCGATGTCAAGGACAGCACCATCCGCCAACGTGAGCCCGCCACTGAGTGTCAGCGTACCCGAACCCCCTGCCCCCGGTACGAGATGCCCCCCGCTCACAACGCTCACAAGTCCTGTAACCGAGCCTGTCCCGCCCAGCGTCCCCCCGCTGTTCACACTCACCGTGCCCGACCCCGCACCTGATCCGCCCGTGTTGTTCGCAAGAAGGCTGCCGTCTTCCACCGTCGTGCCGCCGCTGTACGTATTCGTGCCGCTGAGTATCATCGTGCCGGCGCCGGTCTTCGTCAGGGCCAGGTTCCCGGCGCTGTTCTTGATGATGCCGCTGAAGGTGCCGGTTCCATCATTGTTGCCGACCGTCAGGACCGGCGACCCGCCCGCAACTGTATCTATGGTACCCGCCCCCGACAGACCGTTGATCGTCTCGCTGAACGTGTTCAAGTCCAATGTGCCCGTGATACTCACATTGCCCGCAGTGCCCCCGTCAGGAATGACATCCGCCGCGTCGATTTGCAGTGTTCCGGCGGTAATCGTCGTGTCTCCGCCGTAGGTGTTGGCGCCGGAGAGTTTAAGGGTGCCGCTACTGGTCTTCTCAAGGCCGGTGCCGCCGTTACTGCTGATGGTACCAGAAACGGTACAAACACCGCTGCTGTTTATGGCCCATTGCAGGCTGTTCCGGCTCAGTCCGATATTGCAGGCAATTGCAGCCGTACCGCCACCCATGTTGCACAACACTGCAACCGCGCCCGTGTTGTCATCTCCAGCCAGGGTTAGAATGTTGGTACCACTGCCGACAATCCCAGCGCCACCAGTATTGAACTTGAGACTTCCGATTGTGAAGTTCCCATTCAAGGTCGGCGTTCTTGCTGTTGACCAAACCGCTCTCTCCCCTGTTGAATCAGGCACGTTGCTGCCGTTCCAAACCGATACATTGCCCCAAGACCCGCCGGTCCCGGCATTGATGCTTCTATCCGTCACCGCCATCACAGGCAACGGCAGCATTGCCGCCAAGACCAGCACCGCCACCACGCAAATCAAATTGAGATTCTTCGATCTCATATGCTCTTCCCCTGCATCAGTATACCATAGATCGTCGTGCGCAAAACCTGCGCACCATGAACTGCTCGATGTCTTTTTGCGCTTCCGCGCGTCCATCTTCTCTTCGCCTGCTTCTCACGGACGCGTAAAAACCTTCTTCGTCCCGCAGTAGGGCCGCCGCTTGCGGCGTGCCATCTTCAATGTGCTATCTTGTAACACCTTGCGGCGCGCCGACAAGCGGCGGCCCTACAGTGCACAAACCCTGTTTTGCACCCACCTGCGCCAACATGAGAATTGCTGCTTCTCGTCGTCGTCCTCATCCTCGTCCTCGAGACCTTCGCGGGACAGACCCCGTTTACTTTCTTTCAATGCAATCGACTAAGCATACTGTCTAACTGCTTCTCCTAAAACCTATCTGCGCTTCACACGCCGACAGAGCCGCCGTCGCCCAGGAGGGCTATGGCGAGCCATGGCGGCGTGGCTACAAATCCATTCTTCACAACTGTAGCCGCGGCGCTCCGTCGCCGCGCATGTTCTCGGATAGGCTCTAAGTGTGAAGCGATTCCCACACTTGGTCTTCCTATACACTTAGTCGGTTACGCTTAGTCGTTCCTCACTTGGTCGGTTGACCATTGTCCTGTCACCAAAGCTGCTCAATGTCTTTTCGGAGGGACGCGCTTCCGCGCGTCCGTCTTCTCTTCGCCTGCTTCTCACGGACGCGTAAAACGCGTCCCTCCGATATGAAACACTGTCTTTCCCCAATCTGTGAAATCTGCGGCTCTCTTCTCTTCTCTTCTCTTCTCTTCTTATCCCCTACTTCTTCCCGAGAAAATCAACCAGCGGATACACCTGCGTATTAACTGCCTTACACGCTGAAAACAGATCTACCGACGGATGATTCTGATCTTCACCGATAAACATCCTCGAATACTTGAACCAGTGCCAACCGACGCAGTTTCGGTTCTCCAGCAGGCCGATCGCCATATGCTGATAGAACTTACCGCGGTCAGCCTCGGTCTTTACATACCACCCGGCGCCACCCGTGCCGTCGGTCCTGGCATACCACTCGGTAATCAGGATCGGCTTGCCTGACAACTCCGCCCACTCATCCAGCGGATGATCACTGGTCGGACCCCAACTGTGGTAGTAATTGACAGAGATCACGTCGGTGTACGGGCCGGCAGCCTTGAACATCGATGGTGTATGGAGGTTCTTGCCGTAAAAACGCGATCCGAGCGACATATGGTTTGGATCGTGCCGTTTCATGGCGGTGTAGACCTGCCTGTAATACTCACTGACAACAAGCTGAAGGAAAGCCCGGTTAGCCCACTTATCCGGCTTGCCTGCCTTGCGCGTCGTCATGAATTTTGCGGCGGCCTGGTGGCACGGATCGCTTGCCGGAAACTTGAGATAGTTGCTGACGATATCATCCTCGTCAAGCGGCAGCTCGTTGTCGATGAAGTGTCCCATCAGCCACGGATCGTTCCTGGTCCGCTCCAGCTCTTTGGAGTGCTCTTCACAGAAGGCCGCAAATTCAGGGTCGAACGGATAGATCGCCTTTGCCGCTCCCGTGCCGGGATATTTCGCTTTGCGCTGGCCGCTATAGGTAAGCATGTAGTTCCAACGCAGGCAGTACGGAAGCGGTTGTGGTGATTTGCGGAAAGTTTCACCGGCCGACCAGCAGCCCAGCGTGTTGAATCCATTCTCGTGCAGGAAATCGGCAGTAGCCTTGATTCCTTTGCCCTCCGCATTGACGGTGTTGATCCCCACCGAGACAAACAGGCAACCCTCCGGATCAACCATCCACCAGCGCCCGTCGACCTTCGCAACGTGGAAGAAGCCGGTCGCCTTCTCCTTGCGGTCCATCCTTCCCCCATACTTGCTGAGCGGCACCTGAGCACCGGGCTTGAACTCCGGCATGGCGGCCAGTGTGCGCGTATCGCAGGAGCTCCACTTCGTGCCCGGACTGGTCCTGACACTGACCTTCTCAAGCCCCGCAGGCGCGCCCTCGGCCAAAACCGGCGAGGCAAGAGTCAGGAAAACGAGCAAGCCCGCCGCGAGAACTGCAAAGCGGAGAAGAGAAGATTCACCACGGAGGATCTGTGACCTAAGCCGGACCGATGAAGACAAAAGAAGCAGCCGCAGATGAACGCAGATGAACACGGATGGGGAGACAACGGCGTCGTATCGCAGTACCCAACCATTTGGTGAGTTCTTCCTGGGATCTTCGAATCTATCCATGACCATCTTTATCCACGTTTATCTGCATTCATTTGCGGCTACTCTCCCTCTCTCAATCTGCGAAAATCTGCGCAATCTGCGGATTTCTTCTCTTCTTCTCTCCCTATCCGTGTCCATCTGCGTTCATCCGCGGCCACTTCCCTCTCAATCTGTGAAACCAGCCTGCCCCCCGACCGAGTCGGGCGGGGCTGGCAGGTCCGTGGATCTCTTCTCTCTTCTTGATCATTTCTTAGGATAGAACACCGGAGTGCCGCGAAGCGTCTTCGGGGAACTATCGACCGCCTTGGTTGTCTTGGTCCCAAGCGGAACCTTCTTCATGGCAGACGTCGCATTGGCATCCTTTGTTTCGGCGAGCAGCTTCTTGAGTTCATCCATGAATTGCTGCATCACCTCGGCTTTGGCCGTCAAATCAATCGTTTCGGGTCTTGCTGTCTTCTTCGTGCCCGGTGCCTGCGTAGACCCGAGGGTTTTACCTGACGCGATAGCGGGTTGTGCAGGCACATCGGCGGTATGTGGCTGGGTGATCGCCGCCTTGAGTTCGAGCTCGGCTGCGCGCTTCTCGTAGAACAGCAATCGCTCGTTTGCCAGTTCCTCGGATTTACAGACTTCGAGCTGCTTCACTTCCTTGACCGGTCTTTTCTTCAAGGGAAATGGCGGTACTTTTCTGTACTCGTAGCCCTGGTTGTTATTCTGCTGATAATTCTGAGGCGGGTCGTATTTATCGTTCCAGGCTTTCATCACCTTGCCGTATGCTTTGCGTGCTGCGTCGTTTTCGGCCGGCAGATTCTTCATCAGCGTCCGGAAGTCCGCTGAACTGATAACCGATAAGACATTGGTCCCGTCAAAGCCGGTGGTCATGATGACAACAGACTGCCCGGACGACTGTGGCACGGCAGCAACCTGGCCGCCGCCCGCCTCCGCAAACAAAGCCAGAGGCAGGAATAGCGCGAGAGCAAAGGCGGAAAGGAAGAATCTTGTTTTCATAGGAGTCCTGGAAGCTTTCATGGGAACAGATGCCGTTTATTACCTTTCAATGTCGTAGCCTAAGCGTAGCCGATTGATATGGGACTAAGTGTGCAGATAGTGGCCTATCCTAAAACCTATCTGCGCTTCACACGCCGACAGAGCCGCCGTCGCCCAGGAGGGCTATGGCGAGCCATGGCGGCGTGGCTACAAATCCATTCTTCACAACTGCAGCCGCGGCGCTCCGTCGCCGCGCATGTTCTCGGATAGGCTCTAAGTGCGAAGCGATTCCCTCACTTAGTCGATTAACCAGTACCCTGTCACTAGAGCTGCCCGATATCTTTTCGGAGGGCCGTGCTTTCCGCCTTCGCAGGGAGCTACGGCGCGACACGCTGCGCGGCCGTGTGCATAGATAGAGACTATTTGTCTTCACCCTTCCCGCACGGACGCGTAAAAACCTTCTTCGTCCCGCATTAGCGTGACTACGCAGGTCAGGCCGCGTCCCTCCGATGTTGTCGTTGAATGTTTTCTTCTCTTCCCCTCTGCAACCCTGTAACTCTGCAACTCTTCTCTACTGGAACTCATACGTCGTGCCTGATGGCGGAACGAGCACAGCACCATAACCATTACTATTGTATCTTATCAGCCATTCCCCGTTCGGCAGCGTAACAGGCGAACCATCACTCAGGCCGCTAAAGGTGGTGATACCACTCACCGTGCCGCTGATCAGCGGTATCAATCCGCTCGTAGTCGTATCGAAGCCGGAAGTCTCCAGCGACAGCGTTGCGCCATTTAGCGTAATGTTCCCGCCCGCCACGATCATGTCATGTGATGCGTTGCTTACAATGCGCATGGCACAATGCGAACCCGCCACAAAAGTCAATGCGCCGCCGATCGTCATGGTTCCGGTGGAGCTTATGCCACCCGGCGACAGAGCGCCGCCGCTGCTGATGGTCGCAGCGCCACTGATGGTGCCAGTTCCACCCAGAGTGGCGGTACTGTTGACTGTAACATTCCCTGCCAGGCCCACGCCCCCTGCATGATTCACCATCAGTTTGCCACCGCCGACCGTTGTCGCGCCGGTGTAAGCGTTTGCACCAGTAAGGATCAACGTCCCGGTTCCGTACTTGGTCAGCGCGCTACTCGAACTCGGGGCGGCGGTGGAAATTGTCAGGGTATTTCCGGTTGTCACATCAATCCCGCTCGAAGCCGTCAGTTTCCACGGCCGGTCGATGGTCGTGCTCTGAGCACCGTTGCCGGCGTACTGCAACACGCCGCCACCGAGCGTCAACGTGCCGGTGCCGGTGGTCACGGAACCGAGATTACCGGCGCTCCCAGCCATGAGGTGGCCACTGACAGTGAGTGTGCCCCCGCCGATCGTTGTCCCGCCGGTGTAGGTATTGGCACCGTTAAGCGAAATACTCCCATAGATGTTCACGGTGTCGCCGACGGTCAAAACAGCGTCACTGCCACCTGATATCACGCCGTTGATGACACCGTAGCCAATACCGTTTACACCGCGTGCGCCGATGGTGGCGCTGGCTGATAGCGTAATGCTTCCAGTGACTGTCGTCGTGACACCTTGATTACCTAATCGCAACACACCCCAACTGTCGCCCGAGCCAGTGCCGGCGATGGTAAGATTCTGCACGACCGTACCGCCCAGCGCCGGGGCAAGTTGGCCACCAGAATTGACTATGACGTTGGCTGCGTTGCCCAAGCCCTGATCGCCTGACCCAGTTGTCATGACGCGGCCATTATCAATTTGGAGCGCTCCAGTAAACCCGCTGGGCAACGCCGCCGCGCCCCAGTCTTTCCCCGTGCCCGGTACATTGAGCTCCAACGTACCCGCGCCGGAGATTTTGGCCCAGGTCGGCGCGGAAACGGTGCCGTAGTTGAGGTAGAGCCGCGCGTTGCTGCTGGTAATGGCGTAGTTGCCGCTGCCGATAGTGCCGTTCGCCGACCCGTTACCGATCTGCAATACGCCGGCGTTGATGGTCGTGCCGCCGCTGTAGTTGTTGGCGCCGGTGAGCGTCAAGGTGCCGGTGCCAGCCTTAGTGAGGCTACCCGTACCGCTGATGGCACCGGTCAGGGACGCGGTGTTACTGCCGGTCACATCAATAGCTCCGGCTGCGGTGAGGCTAAACGCGCGCTTGTGGCTACCGCTGTTGTCGAGGGCAAAGGAGTCGTTCAACTGGAGGGTCCCGGTGCCCATAGTGACCGTGGCACCCGTCGTGACATCGCCTAGATTATTGTTTGCGGAAACGCTCAACACACCACCGTTGATCGTCGTGGCGCCGTAGTATGTGTTCGCTGCGGCGAGCGTGAGCGTGCCGGAGCCTGACTTCGCAAGGATGCCGCTGGTACTGTTGCCGATCGCGTTGTTGAAGGTAACGCTGTTGCCGCCCGTGTCGAACGCGGCCGTCGTGCTGTTGACCATCAGCAACCGGGCCGAGATGTCCTGCGTGTTGCTACCGATCCACTGCAACGTGCCGCCATTCATCGTGACGCTGCCCGTGGCCCCCAATGCGCCGTTGCCAAAAGAAAGGACACCCGCGTTGAGTGTCGTGCCGCCGGCATAACTGTTGGCCCCTCCAGTGAGTGTCAGAGTGCCTGTGCCGGCTTTGGTGACGCCAAAGCCGCCACCGCCGGTAATGGTTCCGCCGATTGTCAATCCGCCATTGGCCGTGATGGTCGAGTTGTCGGCTATTGCCACGCCGGTATTGATGGTATGCGTTTTGTCGGGATCCACTATGATCTGTGCGCCGTTGCTGTCGTTGTTCAGCGTAAACGAACCCGTTCCTGAAATAGTTGTTCCGACGCTCGATCTGAAGGTCACTGTTGATAATGAGGCGGTTCCGCTGTTGAGGGTAACAGACGCATTGGCGTTTTGAGTACCGAAGTTGACGAGCGCTTTGTCGCCCGGCACGAGCGCGGGATCCCAGTTGCCCGCTGTATCCCAGTCCGTGGTGCCGGAATTGCCTATCCACTCGCGGACAGGCACTACAGCTTCGATTTGAAGCGTCAGGTATGTGTCAGTGTCGAAGGTGCCGGTGCCGACGGTATAACTGAAATTTGCGACCTGATTTGCCACGCTGATGGTGCCGCTGCCGAGAAGCGCGCCGCTGTACTTGATGAGCTTGTAGATCCCCGTTGCAGGCGGCGACCATTGGCTGATCCCGCCAGCCGCGTAGACATTCAGGCTTCCGCCGTTGATCGTTAGGCCGCTGCCGTCCAGGACATTGATCTGATCGTGGCTCGTACCATCGGCGTTAAACTCGAAGTCGAGAACACTGCCGGAGTCGAGCGTGAGACTGCCGACATTCAACGTGCCAATGCTGTTGCCCGGGGCTATGTGCCCGCCGCTCTGGAGTGTAACCAGGCCACTGATAGTCCCGCTCCCACCGAGATATGCACTGCTGTCTACTGTCACATTCCCGGTCAGACCAACTCCACTTGCGTTGTCGACCTTCAAGATCCCTGAGCCGACCGTGGTCAGGCCGATGTAGCCGTTGGCGCCGGTCAATACAAGCGTGCCTGCGCCAACCTTGGTCAAAGCCCCGCTGGTGCCGGCTGCACTGCCGCTGATTGTCAGGGTGTTTGCCGTCACGTCAATATAACTCGTCGTGCCGACTCCCAGTGTGAAGGCGCGGTCGGTCGAAGAACTTGAGCCGGTGTACTGCAGGGTACCGCCAGCAAGAACAAGGTTGGCTGCAGCACTTGTCACAGAACCGAGATTGCCGGCTGATCCGCCATTATTGATGGCGTCTACGCTGAGCACACCGTTGTTGACAGTTGTGACACCAGAATATGTATTAATGCCAGTGAGCGTCAGAGCGCCTGCGCCAGCCTTGGTCATCGCGCCGGAACCAGTAATGGTGACGTTAATCGTGCCGATGCGGCCGCTGTCTATGTTAAAGGCATGGTTGCCGGTCGCGGCCAATACAAACGTCAACGTGGATGACGAGTTGATCGCAAGGTCGGTACTGGTATCGTAGTTGCAGATCGTACCGTCGTTCCAGTTGAACGTCCGGGTAACGCTAGCGGTGCCGGCCTGGTTCCCGCTCTGAACGGTTCCGGCATTGAGAATGGCGCCACCATCAAGATTGAATGTCCCCCGCATGGTATTGCTGCCGAACTTATCGCCGAGTTTCAACGTCCGCACCTTAACTGTGCCCCCGTTGACACTCAGAGTCCCTGCCGCGGTGCCACCGGAACCGTACTCTTTATCCTTGCCAATCACGATTGTGTCGGCATCAAGCAGGCCAGCCCCCATCGCAAAATTGCCCGAGGCTGTCGAAGGAGAAGGACCAGGGCCGATGTTCTTGAAACCAATGGTCAGCGTGCCAACCAAGGCATTCAGCGTGCTTCCCGTTACGCCCGAAGTCAGATCAACAGTTCCATCGCCGCTGCTACCGGTAATTCCGCCTATAAGCATGGTCGCCGCGGCGCTGACACCATCGGCCCCGCGCATTTTCAGGGATAGGCCAACGGCCATAAGGGTTGTATTATTAACGGTTCCGACGGTGAAGTTCGCGCCATTGATAATCAGTGTGCCTCCGGAACCGGTAATCGTACCGGAAATGCCGTTGGCAATGGTGAGACTCGATAGGGTCTGCGAGTTGGAGCCTACGCCGAATGTGCTGGCTGCGGTGAGACTGAGCGTGCCGCCGGACGGCAGCCGGTTATCACCACCACCGAGCGTGAGCGTACCGCCCGAGAGGGTGGTCGTGCCGGTGTAGGTGTTGGCCCCGCTGAGAGTTAATTCACCCGCACCGGATTTTGTCAGGCTGCCGGCGCCGCTGATGATACCGTTGAAACTGGTTGTGACCGCCTGGTTCACGGTCAACGCACCCGTCCCGAGTGTGATGCTGCCGCCGTTGCCGCCAACCAGCGCGCCGACCGCCCGGGCGAGATTGTTCAGGTCAAATGTGGCCGTGCTCGAGTTGACGGTCAGCGTCCCACCGGTTGCCAGCGCCCCGCTGCCGCTCAGTTGCAGTGTCCCGCCGTTGACCGTTGTGCCGCCGCTGTAGGTATTGGCCCCGCTCAGAATCAGTATGCCTCCGCCGGTCTTGGTGAGTTGTCCCGCACCGCCGATAACTGAAGCAATTGTGCCGCCGTTGAGGGATGTGTCAACAAAACCGCCGCTGGCAGTTATCGTACCTTTGCGCGAGGCATCCAGTGTTATCCCTGCTGCGCCGAACTGCAGCGTGCCGCCGTTGAAATTCAGCGTGCCCGCGGTGGTGCCAAGGCTTGTGTCTGTGCTGATATTCAAGATACCCGCGTTCAATGTGGTGCAGCCGGTGTATGTGCTGATACCGCTGAGAGTCAGTACGCCCGTGCCAGCCTTGGTCAGGCTGCCGCTGCCACTGATCGTGCCGCCCACGGTGAGGACACCGGTACCGACTGTCACTGTACGTTGCGCGCTACCGAGCGCGACTGAGCCTGCGCCGAGGTTCAGATTCTGTGAGCCACCGAATGCAAAATCCGCGGCCCAGCTCTGCGCGTTGTTGTTCACGGTAATCCCGCCGACGGTGCTGTCAATTGCGCCGCCTGCAATGGTGAACGTGCCTGATCCGAGCGCCCCGTTGTTGTTGATATTCAGCGTCCCGTCGTTCAGCGTGGTCCCGCCGCTGTGGGTATTGTTGCCGCTGAGGGTCGGTATGCCCGTGCCCGCCTTGGTCAGAGCCCCGCTGCCGCCGATCACGGAGTCAATGGTACCGTTGTTGAGCGATGTATCAACATAGCCACCGCTGGTGGTCACTGCAGCCGCGCGCGTGGCGCTTAGTGTTATACCGGCATTGCCGAACTGCAACGTTCCACCGTTGAATGTCACTGTGCCGGCAGTGGCGCCGAGGCTGGTCTCCTCGCCGATATTCAAGATGCCTGCATTCAAGGTGGTCCCACCGCTGTAGCTGTTGTTGCCGGACAATGTCAGGATGCCGCTGTCGGTCTTGGTGATGCCTTTGGAACCACTACTTTCGGTGATCGTTCCGCTGACCGTGAACCCGCTGGCGGCAATGACCGAAATAGTCGCGTCATCGTTCAGTCCCATGCCTGTGTCGATCATGTGCGTGTTGCCCAGGACACTGATGGCTGCCCCGGCACCGCCGGTCACAGTGCCGAGCGAGAAGGAACCTGCTCCCGTAATCGTGGTGGCAGTGCCGGAGTTGAATACCATGCTTGCTACGTTAGCAGTGCCTGAGTTGAGGGTCACCGTGGGATAAGAAGAGGCGTTGCCAAAGGTGACTGGTGCCATCTCACCGGGGACGCCAAGATCCCAATCTGCGGCCGTATCCCAATTATGATCGGTGTTTCCGATCCAGCCCCTGGCGTTTGTCTTCAGGTCGATGGTGAGAGTCACCCAGTTGCCGCTGATTCCGAAGGTGTACGTATGCGTAGTGTCTCCATTGCTTACCCCGAGACTCATCGTGCCGCCAGTACCGGCAAGAGCGCCGTATTGAATAAGATTGTAGGTGCCCGAACCGGTCGGGCTGAAGAGAGTTGTAGTGCCTTCCTGATAGACATTGACAAAGGTTTTTGAACCTTCTGTGCCATCGAGAATGAGGTCGTTCGCAACGACAATCTTGTCGTTGTCCGAGTCGGTAAACTCGAAATCAAGTATGCTGCCTGACGTAAGGGTGAGGCTGCCCACATTCTCGGCACCAACGCTCTTACCGGGGGCAAAGTGACCGTTGGCATTGATGGTAGCGCCCCCGCTGATCGTGCCGATGCCGCCCAGGTAAGCGCCGCTGCTAACAGTCACGCCGCCGGCGTAGCCGCCACTGGCGGTACTATTGATATTGAGCCTGCCGTTGCTGACCGTGGTCAAGCCGATGTAGCTGTTGGCGCCCGAGAGCGTCAACATGCCGGTGCCGGACTTAGTCAAGCCGCCGGCGCCCCCGATCGCGGAGGCGATAGAACCGTCATTGAGCGATGTGTCAACGTAGCCGCCGCTGGCTGTTATCGCGGCCGCTCGCGAGACATCCAGCGTTATCCCGACGGCGCCGAACTGCAACGTTCCACCGTTGAATGTCAATGTGCCGGCAGTCGCGCCAAGACTCGTCTCTGCACCGATATTCAAGATTCCGCCGCTGATCGTTGTTCCACCGGTGTGCGAATTGAGTCCACTGAGCGTCAGAACACCCGCGCCGGCCTTGGTCAGGCTACCGCCGCCGGTCAAATTAGCCGTTACGGTGCCGGACTGGCCATCATACATGATAGAGCTGTTGATGGTGCCGTTCTGCACCGTGCCGCTTTGCACCGACAAACCGCCCGCCGTGAGGGATTGCGAGTTGCTTCCACCGAGATCGAGAATGCCAGTCCCGGAGACGGTAATCGTGCCGATCGTAGCCAGGCGATCAATACCGCTCAATGTCAACGTGCCGCCGCTGATCGTCGTTCCGCCGGTGTAGATGTTGGCGCCGACGAGGGTCAGCGCGCCGGTGCTGGATTTGGTCAGACTGCCGCCGCCACTGATGATACCGTTGAAACTCGTACCGACCGCCTGGTTCACTGTTAGAGCACCCGTCCCGAGTGTGATACTCCCTCCGCTGCTGCCGGCCAACGCTCCGATAGTCTGGGCAAGTCCATTCAGATCAAATGTGGCCGTGCTGGCATTCATCGTCAACGTACCAGTACTAGGCAATTGCCCACTGCCACTTAGCTGCAAGATCCCACCGCTGATTGTCGTACCACCGGTGTAGGTATTGACTCCAGTGAGTATCAGGGTGCCCGGACTGGTCTTCTCGAGACCGCTTCCGGCGGTGCTGCTGATCACTCTTCCGCTGTCTACAGTAAGCGTGCCACCAGAATCAACCTGCCACTGCAATGTACCCCCATTGTTCCCCACTAGCTGGATATGGCAGGCAATCGTATTCGCGCCAGCGACATTGTTCCATACGCCGAGCACACCCGTGCCATCGTCTCCACAGAGTTTTAGATAGTTTCCTGAAAGTTGCGAGCCAATGATCCAGCCACTGCTTGCGAACCTAATGCCAGCAATCGAATAGCCGTTGGCAGTATTATTAACCCGCGGCTGACGAGTAATTGCTGTGCTGAACACGGCTCTCTCGCCAGTGCTGTCAGGCACGCGTCCTGCAGCGAGGCTTTGCCAGTTGCCTGTATTGCTCCAATCGGTGCTGGTCGTCCCACCATTCCAGGTCCTATCCGTAGCCGCCAGCGCCATGTCAGCCGACGCCACCAGCATCATCACCGCACAAATCAACCTCAGGGTCTTCGATTTCATATCGGTCCTCCCGGGCGTAAACAACAACCATTTCAAGGATACGATCACATTGACCGGCACCATCAGCCAGAAGACAGATGACAGAATAGGCCTTCGGTAACTGCCTTCTGCCTTCCTCCCAAACAACTTCCCTACTCCAATTGTCTACCATCATGATATTCGATACTCCGGCTTTCGTCTATGTGCGGTTGCTGCTTCTCTTTTTGCATTTTCTGACCTATGATGACACAGGAAGGCTTGATTGTATGGCGGTGAAACAGAGAAAGACGGCACGCCGCAAGCGGCGGCCCTACAAAGGGGAAATGGGGACAGTCACGTAGTCGCCTTCGAGAACCTGCGCGGCGACTGAGCGCCGCGGCTACAGCAGACCAGACGGTTGCGCGGAATAGCTTTGTAGCCACGCCGCCATGGCTCGCCATAGCCCTCTTGGGCGACGGCGGCTCTGCCGGCGTGTTCGAAAAGGGAGAGAAGAGACAGATGCCGTCTATTGCCATCCCGGGGCGGCGATTAAGCGAGTCGACTAAGCGTCACTGGCGTCACATAGGGCCGCCAAGGCTGAAGCGGTTTAGACTGAAGGCTGAAGGGAAGAGGCTTCCGCACTTTCTCCCTACACTTAATCCCCACACTTAGTCGGTTGACATTAGACGTTACTATTTGTCGTCACCCTGCCCGCGCGGACCTGTCTCGGCGTAGCCTTTAGGCGAAGACGGACGCGTAAAGACCTTCTTCGTCCCGCAGTAGCGTGACTACGCGGGTCAGGCCGCGTCCCTCCGAGATTCTGCGGTTCGATATTTGCGTTGAGTGTTGAATGTTTCCTCTTCTTCTGCCACGCATTTGCGTTTGTTCAGCGCTTGATATCCTTATCTGATTCTGGGATACTGATCGCATGAGAGGTCTATCACATATCATAACATCATCCTCAGGGATTCTCGGGGGAACACCGGTATTTGCCGGCACTCGAGTGCCGGTGCAGACCTTGTTGGATTGCCTGGAAGCGGGCGACTCAATTGATCTTTTCCTATACGATTTTCCCACGGTGACGAGAGAGCAAGTTGTCGCCGTGCTGGAATCGGCCAAGCAGGAAATGCTGGAGGCGGTTCCTGCATGAGGATCATTCTGGATGAGTGTCTTCCACGTCGATTGGTGAGAGAGCTTCCAGACCATGCGGTAACCACAGTCCCCAGGCAGGGCTGGGCGGGTGTCACCAATGGCGATCTGCTTGACCGAATCGAGACGGAATTCGATGTCTTCATTACCATGGACTCCAACATTGTCCACCAGCAGAACCTGGACGGACTCAAGATTTGCCTGATCATTCTTCATGGTCCGAACAGTCGTTACGAGACCCTGCAACCGCTTCTGCCAAGAATGAGAGAAGCGATCGCCAAGTCGACACCCGGCTCCGTATTTCATATTGTCGACTGAATTCACCACGCCTGCCCGCCATCGCTCGCCAACCTGCCACCCGACTCGTTTGACCTCATCCTTCCCGCGCGGACGCGCGGAAGCGCGTCCCTCCGAGATTCTGCAGGGGAAATGGGGACAGTCACATGGTCGCCTTCGAGAACCTGCGCGGCGACTGAGCGCCGCGGCTACAGCAGACCAGACGGTTGCGCAGAATGGCTTTGTAGCCACAGGGGAAATGGAGGAAATGGGGACAGTCACATGGTCGCCTTCGAGAACCTGCGCGGCGACTGAGCGCCGCGGCTACAGCAGACCGGACGGTTACGCGAAATGGCTTTGTAGCCACGCCGCCATGGCTCGCCATAGCCCTCTTGGGCGACGGCGGCTCTGTCGGCGTGTTCGAGAAGGGAGAAAAGAGACAGACGCCGTTGATTTCCTTCCAGGGGCGGCGATTAAGCGAGTCGACTAAGCGTCACTGGCGTCACATAGGGCCGCCAAGGCTGAAGCGGTTTAGACTGAAGGCTGAAGGGAAGAGGCTTCCGCACTTTCTCCCTACACTTCGTCCCCACACTTCGTCGGTTACGCTTAGGAGCCGGTAACAAATAGCCTTTACATCAAGTGGTGATGCTACAGCCGCTAGCACACGCCCCGACAGAGCCGCCGTCGCCCAAAGGGCTATGGCGGCCATGGCGGGGCGGCTACAGGAATCGAGCTTTCCGCTGTAGCCACGGCACTCTGTTGCCGTGTCCGGATGAGTCTTGTTGTAA
>Ga0247841_10002473_pt1 | contig 36817 bp, 36 predicted proteins | sample LaCruzMarch2015__2_FD_192410 | JGI IMG/M metagenome (GOLD analysis project Ga0247841, IMG submission 192410) | Freshwater microbial communities from meromictic Lake La Cruz, Castile-La Mancha, Spain - LaCruzMarch2015_18m | ecosystem: Environmental > Aquatic > Freshwater > Lake | place: Spain... | reverse complement strand
TTAAAATAATTGTTCGTTTCTCTCTTTAGCTTCTCTATTTTATCTTTACTCAGCTTCATTGTGTTACCCCCTAAAAAGAGTATAACACAATTTATTATATGTAGATATTTATTTGTCGTTTAGTATACCCAATAACCATCCATGAAATCGAACAAAGGGTCGCAGCGATGATATTCTTCTCTAGCATTGTAATGAGCAGCAGGCCGTTTACTACGCAAATTCATCGGAGGATAAACCCGGAAATATCCATTGCTAGTAACAAACTCTAATTCAAAATCGGTATAATTGTAAACATTGTTGCTATCATGACCAGGAGTTATATTTTCTAAGCTAATCGATATGTTCGTTATAAAAACATTCGTGCGGCCATCGAAGTAATAGTTTTTAAACCATATGACTTGTGATTCCCAACGGCAACTTTTAATTAAGTCTGTAGAAATGTCGATACTTTTAATTTTAAAATCACTACATTTTAAAAGGGCCTCATCATAATAATTATCATCGCTAGAGGGGCCTTTTTTCATCTTTTCCTTTATTTCACTTACTTTTTCCTTTCTTTCTGAGAACTTTTTTGTTATCTCAGCCTCTATGGCTTTAGTTAAAACTTTTTTCCAGAGAGGAAGAGAGTTTTCTTCGGCAATTAACCTGCAAGAAAATGATATAAATAAGACAATAAGCAAAACCTTTTTCATAAAAATAATCCTCCAGAAATTGTCAAAACTTATTACCACGTAAATAAAGCAATAAACACGTTGCGTGTGAGTTTCATCTTTATAATATATTTAAATCCACATTGTCTAGTAATATTAGCTTGATTATAATGCCTTTATTTTTATATACTTCAAATAACGTTTGCTTTTCGGCTGACTTGAAAGCTTTATACGAAATCAGTTCAATAGTTGCCCTCTATGGGTACCAATTTTTATGCCTCTTAAAAATCGTCTTTTTAATGATTTAAGCCAGTTGCGTTTTTGAGGGTTGAGCAGGCCTAGTTCGAAAGCCTTAGCGGAGCATCTGCGGAACGAATGTAAATAGATTCTTCCTTAGGCTTCGCTGACTGAACGAAGTGAGGGAAGCAAAGTCGTCCAATTTAGTGTATCAATAAGTAAAAAGTTTAGGTTTAAGTTTAAGAATCTAGTTTAAAAACTAAATTCTTAAACTTAAACTTTTACTTAAACTTAAAATGTGTTTTTTCAACAGATTATAGACACCAATCAAGGACTTGCCTTGAGCCTTTAATTTGCTTTCCCAGATTAGAGCAAACTCAGTGTTTTTTCAAACAAGACTAATCAGTTTCCCAAGTTCGAAAGTAAAGTCTATTTACAGTGAGTTAAAATTTATAAAATATTTTATCATAGTGACGTAGTATCGAAGTTTTTAGGTTTTGATACACGATGAAAGGGCTATCTTATATTTTTGATGCTGTATAATAAATAATTGTTACTAGTGAGAATGAGATATATAATTTTGCCCTGACATTATGTTCTTGTTGAAGAGGGGATTAAATGAATTTTAAAAAACTGAGTTACGTATTTTTTGTATTAGTTTTAGGGTTGTTTGCAGCGTGTGGAAGTAGCAGTGATGATGCAACATTAAAGGGCACATCAACCGTTAAAGGTGTAACTGTAACAAGCCTAGGAACACCAAACGCAGTACTTGCTGATGCAGTAGCTGGATCAGTAACGATAACTACAGCAGAAGCAGCAGACACATCAAATAAAGGAAATTTTATAACGCTGTTTGATCCAACGATTACAGAAGCAACGGTAAAGGTTGTTAAATATGCAACTGGTGCATCAACAACTAATTTTGCAGCTGATACAGCTTACGCCAATCAAGCTATTACAGATCAGGATTTCTTTATCATCGAAGTAATAGCACAGGACACTACAACTGTTTTTTACTACAAGATAGTTGTAACGGTAACACCACCAGTGGCCATCGGCGATAGCTACCAAGGCGGTATCGTTGCTTATGTATTACAAGATGGAGACCCTGGTTATGATGCGAACGTTCAACATGGATTAATTTCAGAGGTAAGCGATCAGAGTACCAATATATATTGGCATGCTATCGACGGTGACGTTACAGGCGCAACAGAAACAGCAATTGGAACAGGACAAGCGAACACAACTATCATAGTCGCTCTTTATGGAACAGAAAGCAATGCCGCTAAATTGTGTGATGATCATACCAATACGGATACAGGTACTGGTGTTTACAGCGATTGGTATTTGCCAAGCAAAGATGAATTGAATGAACTTTGGGTAAACAGGGTAGCGCTTGGTATTGTGAGTACCGATGAATATTGGAGTTCCTCTGAATGGGGAACTGACCACGCGTGGTATACATTTTTCAACAATGGTGGTCAGTTCCTGAACAACAAGGCCAATCTCCAATCCGTGCGCTGTATCCGAACTTTTTAATAACTTAACTACGTTAACAATTGTGGAGGCTATTCTTTTTGGTCAGTGTGCCAGTGTATATACAATTTTTGCTCGGTTGCTGCGTTCAAATAATGGCATAATCAGCGATGGCTTCTGCGTGAATCTTAGTCGTATCAAACAGAGGAATGTTAGTATCTGCTTGTTTTATGAGCAGGGTCAACTCTGTACAGCCTAGTATGACCGCCTGAGCTCCTTGTTTGCTCAACGATTGGATTATTGTTTTAAATTTTTCTCGTGATGTGTCTTTTACCACACCCATACAGAGTTCTTCAAATATTACCCCCTGGATTACATCTCTGTCTGCTTCATTCGGGGTTATAGTATCAATGTTATATTTTTCTTTTAGTCTATGACGATAAAATGCCTCTTCCATAGTAATTTTTGTGCCTAAAAGTCCCACTTTTTTTATTCCAGCAGTCATAATTTTTTCTGCGGTTTTGTCCGTTATGTGTATAAGAGGAATGCTGATGTTTTTCTCAACTTCGTCGCTGACTTTGTGCATTGTGTTTGCACAAATAGCCAAAAAATTTGCGCCACATATTTCCAGTTTTTTTGCAGCGTCTATCATCATGGTTGCTGCTTCATCCCATTTATTTTGCTTTGATAATTGGCACAACTCAAAAAAATCGATGGAAAACATTATAATTTTAGCGGAATGCGCCTCTCCGAGCCTGCGTGTGATTCTTTCATTGATTATGCGGTAGTACTCTGCTGAGGATTCCCAGCTCATTCCACCAATCAAACCGATTGTTTTTATTTTAGCCATATATTTTATCCCCTTAGTGGTATTTATATGGAGCAGTATTCAAAAAATGTTAAGGGAAAACTTAGTGAGTTCGAAAGTTACCTGTTACGGGTCCCCCGGTTTTAGCCTCTTAATAGTTTCGGGCGTCTGTTGTTTCAGCAATGGAATAATGAAGAATCCGGAATTGATTAAGTAAATACAATCCTTGAATTCTACTAAAAAGAGGTTACACTATTGTTGTTATTGAAAGATTTTGATTAAAGGGGGGTATTTATGGATGGTGAATTTTTGAGATGGGGAGATGCAATTATGATGGCTCTTCAAAAGTTTACGAGCGTTATTGCTGTTGTTCTACCCGATATTATTGCGGCTATTATTGCGCTTATTATCGGTTTGATTCTTGCTTCACTACTTGGGCGTTTGACCAAACGACTTATCAAAATGACAAAACTAGATCTTTTGTTGGACAAAGCAGTGAAATTTGAACAGCTTAAAGAAAGAGGAATAGAGATAAAAGCTTCATCAATACTGGCTTGGGCAGTTAAATGGTTTTTCGTAATCGTTACCTTTATTGCGGCCGCAGATATCCTTAATTTACAGCAACTGACCAGCTTCTTTAAAATGGTTGCTCTCTATGTACCTAACGTAATTATTGCAGTTCTTATATTGTTGTTTGGTTTTATTTTAGGCGACGGGTTAAAAGGAATTGTAATAAAAGCAGTAGAAACCTCTAAGCTTCCAAAGAGTTTGGCCGGAATGCTTGGCGCGGTAGCTCGTATATCAGTTATAGTATTTTCTATAATGGCGTGTTTGACCCAACTGGGGATTGCATCGGATCTTGTGAAGATATTATTCACAGGTTTTGTTGCGATGCTTGCTTTAGCGGGAGGTCTTGCGTTTGGTTTAGGTTCCAGAGATCATATAAACGAGTGGTTGAGCAAAATACGTAAAGAACTATAATTTATTCAAATAGTATTAAAAAACAAAAGGCAAAAACAATAATGTTTTTGCCTTTTGTTTTATCTGGCGATAACTTGATCGATAGATCTTTCTAGACCGTTGATTAGTTTAACCTTAATTGCCGAACCATCTTTTTTAAAGCTTATTGCAGGTGTTGAGTCAATGGTGCTTGGTTTTTCTTCTATCGTTATTTTATTGTTATCTTCGTAGAAAGACTCCTCATCAAAAGAGTTTTCTTCTATTTGTTTTGTTGTCGTTTTTAATTGTATGTCTCCACCGTTACCTTTATACCTTTGAATGCCGTTGGTGGTTATTGCAAGAAGGTTTACACCATCAACTTCTACGTCTTTTGCATCAACCCCTATTTTTGCATAACGGCCTAAGTTATCAACTAGGTAAATCGTTCCTAATCGTGAGGTCTGTGAAACATCAACTTCTCTATCGCTGCTTACTTGTCCTATCAATACAACGAACATATTCCTGTACGGAATTATTTTTTTTACTCCGTTTATTTCTAACCAACAATCGTTGCCACTTGTTGGTGGAACGCCCTTGAATACAGCGAAAAGATATCCTTCGTCACTAAAGACTATTGTGTTTTGATCTACAGAAACGCAGCCATTGTTTGCAGAGCAAAATTGATTTTGAACAGATTCGTAATCGTATAGCTTATTTGAGAGGCTGGAGGGCAATTTTGTAGCGCTCATGAACTTTGTAAATAGAGCCAAGTCTTCCTTGTTACATGCAGAAAAAAGGAAAGGTACAAGCAGCACTGTAATTAATAATCTGAAACGCATAGGCACATATTAATTTAAATCTCTAATTTTTGCAATAACAGTTCATAATGGGCTGCTTTTTTATCATGCTCATCTTGAGCGGGTTCTAATGCTTCATATAGAGAATCAATTTCTACTTTAAGGGACGCGATTTTTTGTGATAGTTCCTGTATTTTAAAAGACTCATTGCTTGCAGATACCTGAATAACAAGCTCGTTAAGTTCTGCAAGTTCTTTGTCTTTGGCTAATATGCTAGCCTCTATTTTTTTTATTGAATCTTCAATAGGGCGCAGAGCACTAGATCTTTCTTGTATTATTTCTGATCGTTTTTGGCGAGCTTCTTTTTTGCTTCCAGAAGCCTGTTTCGCTTTCTTAGATGTAGTCCCTTTATCTCCCCATCCTATTTTTTCTAAAAATAAGTCGTAAGTTCCATCAAAAGCAACAACTTTGTCGTCTATAAAGATGATAAGCTTTTGTGCAAGATTGCGCAGAAATAATTCGTTGTGGGTAACCATAACAACAGTTCCTTCAAAATTCTGTAGTGCGCACAAGAGGCTGTTACTTGAATCCATGTCAAGATGGTTGCTAGGTTCATCCAGTAAGAGCGTGTTGCAAGGAGCTGCAATTATTCTTCCTAGTAAGACCCTGCATTTTTCTCCACCGGAAAGTACGGATATTTTTTTTAGTGCATCATCACCTTCAAATACCATAGAACCACAAATATCTCTTACTTTTTGCATACTATTCTGAGGGTTTGCTTGGTATATCTCGTCCAGAACGGTTGCATCAGGAGACAGCGTACTAACATTGGTTTGTTCAAAAAAACCTATCTTTGTGTTTTGGTGTACGTTAACTTCCCCTGACCTTGGTTCCAAAACCTTATCAATTAACTTTAACAGAGTTGTTTTTCCTTTGCCGTTTTTACCTATGACGCAGATTTTGTCTCCGTAGCCAACACAAATGCTTAGCTTATCTATTAGTGTTTGTTCGTTGTATCCAAAATTTAAATCTTTTATGTCAAAAATGTATTTGCCAGTGAAGACAGCCTCATTAAAGGAGAACTCTATTGATTTTTCTTGTGCTAACTTTTCTGATGGTTTCATTTTTTCTATTGTTTTGAGTCTGGACTGTACCATGTTGGCTTGTCTTGCTTTTGCCCTGAATTTAAAGATGAATTCTTCCATTTCTTTTATTTTTTTCTCGTCCTTAATTCTGCTTTTTTCGTGGAGCTCATCCATTTCTTCAATGTGAGAATAATATTTATGAGTGTTACCGGAAATTTTACGCATTTTTCTTCTGTTGATACCGACAATATGTGTAACGACGTTGTCCATAAAAGACCTATCGTGAGTTACCAATATAATTTCGCCATTCCATGATGTTAAAAAGTTAGCAAGCCACCTTATTGATACAACGTCCAGATAGTTGTTCGGTTCATCCAGCAGTAATAGATTAGGTGCTGAAAGCAAAAGTTTTGCAAGATTAAGCCTTATTTGATATCCGCCGGACAATTTATATGGGTCAAAGTCCATTTGATCTTTATTGAATCCAAGACCAAAAAGTATTTTTTCTGCTCTCCATGTATTGTCCACTTCTATGTCTTCTTTTAGTACGAGCAATGCTTCTTCAACAACTGTTGGCTTGGTAAAAGATATTTTCTGTTCAAGATACCCAATTTTATAATCTCTTGGTACAGATATAGTCCCTGTGTCCTGATGTTCTATTCCCATTATCATTTTTAATAATGTAGATTTCCCATGACCATTGCGACCAACTAGCCCAATGCGTTCTCCTCTATTTAACTTAAGTTCAGCCTCATCAAATAAGAGTTGTCCGCCATAAGATTTACTAAGATTGTATATTGTTATCATATTGATCCCGGCAGCTTGTATATCACAAACGGAGATAACGTCAAAAGGTTGCAGGGTTTTGGTAACAAGAGCAGTATTACAAGTGTAGGTATAAATAAAGGGAGGTTTGTTATGAAAAAACTGTCAGCTGTGTTATTGTTTAGCGCCGTATTTGCACAACCTTGCGGCGGTCAAGGTGGTCCTGGTGGGCCTGGTGGGCCTGGAGGAACGCCTCCATTTGTAACTGCTTGTAAGGGTAAGGCTGAAGGAGCCTCTTGTTCTTTTACCGATGATCGAGCAAATAAAACATATCAAGGTCAATGTAAAAAAATGAAAAAGCCAGGTGGAACGGAATACGAGTTGATTTGTGATAGTGAAGAATTCAAGAAAAATATGCCTGCTCATGGTGGACAAAACAGAGGTAACGGACAATAGCTTTGTATGAGATAATAAATACTGTGGAAAACAGAACAGACGAAGAATTAATGGAGCTTGTTGCTAAAGGGGACGAAGAAGCTTTTGGCGTAATTGTCAAAAAGTATTTGCCTGTAGCAATCTCTTATACTACAAAATTTTTTGGAGCGAAGTTTAACGAGGACGAGATAATACAAGATACCTTTGTAAAAATGTGGAAGTATGCAACCAAGTGGAATGCTTCTAAAGGTAAAGTTAAGACATGGTTTTATAGTATATTATCCAGCACTTGTTGTACGTATGCTAAAAAGCACAGGCGCCATTTTGTATGTGAAGAAATGAGGAACTTGTCTGACGATAACTGCAATGTAGAAAGTATGTTGATGCAAAAACAGGAAAGAGCTTTTGTAAGAGAAAAGATAAGCAATCTAAACGAGAGGGAACAGCAGGTTATTATGTTAACTTATTTTGAAGGCCACTCAAACCAGCATACTGCAGAAATTATGGGGATAACTGTTAGTGCAGTAGAGACGTTGTTAGTGAGGACAAGAAAAAAATTACGAAAATCTTGTGAGGAAGGAAAATGAATCGCAGAGAGGATTTTCTTTACAGTGAAATAATAAAGAAGATACATAGTACACAACAAGTACAACCTTTATATAAAAACACTAAACTTTTGATGGTGTGTTTATTTTTTGTTTTTGGAGTAGTGTTGGGATATTTTTACAAATCTACTAAAGTAGATAACCAAACGAGCAATTTGTACGTGGTCTTTTACTCTCCGTTTTATAATACTGTAGGTAATAAGGGGGAAACATATGGAAATAAATAAAAATTGGTCGCACAAAATTATAATGTTGTTAAGTGTCTCTATTATAGCAAATATTTTTTTAATAGGGATACTTATAGGTCAGCATCTTAGAAGGATGCCTTTTCCTCCGCCGCATCACGGAGACCCTCGTCTGTTTGTTGGTGAAGAGTTTAAAAAAATAGATGAAAAAATAAGGAGTAATGAAAAACAAATAGAAGCGGCTCTACTAAAAGAGCCTTATGATAAACAGGCAGTTTTAAATGCTTTAGAAAAATTTGATGAACAAATGAAAGAGGTTCGTAATGTGCTTCATCAAAGAATAGCTGACGAAGCCGCAAAACTTCCTCCAACGGAAAGGTTAAAACTTTTGCCGGGGAGAAGGGGGCATCCTATGCGAGACGATTTTATGAAGGAACGTCCTTAAAATAGACCTCTTTATTCCTTGTAATAAATAGCTTGACAATCAACAAAAAGAAGACGTATAAAATGGTGTTCTAGAGGGTGGTATGATTAAAAGGCTTTATCTTATATTTGTTTTTTTTGTTGGTGTTTTGTACGCGTCTGATGCAACGAACAACCAACCTTTCAAATTAACGATAATACACATTAGCGATACTCACGGGCGAATACTCGATTTTGATGGTAAGAGCGGCATGGCTTCTCCAATAGGTGTTATAGTTAACAACATCCGCGAAGAAGTAGGTAAGGAAGGTGGACATGTACTGTTCTTACACAGCGGAGACCTTAGCATCGGTGTTCCAGAATCAGATATGCTAAACGCTAGTCCAGATATAAAAGTTCTTAATATTTTAGGCTTAGATGCGATGGCGGTTGGAAACCATGAGTTAGACAAACCAATTAGCGTTCTAAAAGAGCAACAAAAGCAGGCTCATTTCCCATTTTTATCGTCTAATATTATTTATAAAAAACCTAAAAACCAAGCCTCTGTTCCATATATTATAGAAGACATAGATGGACATAAATTTTGTATTTTTGCGCTTCTTACTCCAGACAAATCTGTTTATTCTGCTAAGACATTAAAAAATATCTCAACAACCGATCCATACGAAGCTGCAAAAGAGGTTATTGGAAACTTTCCAAAAGGATGTTTTATAATTGCGTTGTCTCATTTAGGTATTTCTTTTACGTCCATGGATACGGGAGATTTTAAGCTTGCCAACACTAATCCTGAAATAAATGTTATCCTGGGAGGACACACTCACACCGACCTTAAAAGGCCTATAGAAAAAAAAGAAACATTAATAGTTCATTCTGGTTCTTATGCAAAAGGTGTAAGCAGGCTTGATCTTGAAATAGATAGGGATGGGATAGATGATTATGATTATTTTTATCTTCGTACAGACAAAATAGACGATGAACTTGCTAAAAAAGAGTCTCCGGAAATAAAAAAGGTCCTTGCCGCCGCATTGAAGATGACTAGTAAATACTTTGATAAGGAGATCGGTTCAAATGCATCTAATCTTTCTACAAAGGGAATTTACGAAAAAGAAGTTGCACTTGGAGACCTTTTGACAGACGCCGTTTTGGCAAAAGGAAAATGTGACGTTGCTATTGCTGCCCCAGGTGGCATAAGGGCTGGTATCAACGATGGTAAAATTCGTATTAGAGATATCTTTAAAACATATCCGTTTAATAATAAAATAGTAAAGATTCCTGTTACCAAAGATAAGTTGGTTGAAATACTTAAAGAAGGTTATTTTAATCAGGTCAGAAAAGATAAAAGACCTTTTCTTCAAGTCGCTGGTATCAAATTGCTTGTTGCAGATGGAGAAGTTACATTAAAAGAAATAAATGGTCGCGTACCTGTTGAAGGGAAAAAATATACTCTGTGTGCCGACGATTTTTTAACAGGCGGAGGAGATGGCATGTCTCTTCTTAAAGACATTCCTCACAAGTTCAACACAAATATAAATGTTAGAGATAGTTTAATAGAATATGTAAGACATAAAAAAATTATTGATTACAAAATAGATGGAAGAATCAATACTACGGTGACATCAACGACCAAATAGCCTCTTGTATTCTTAGTGTTGCTCCTGGTGCGATAGAATTTAAGATATCTTTCACGTTATGCTCTTGTACAACAGGTCCGTTTTTTCTTTCAACAAGTGCGACTTCTTTTATATCTTTGTAATCGTACCCTTCTGATATTAAGTGCACCAGCGCAGATAACATAGGAGAAACACTTGGATTAAAAGCTGCGTTCTCTATATAAAAACCACCGACCATAAGTTCGTTCTTTAATAAAAGAGCTACTCCTGATGGGCAGCTACTATATGGTACATACGAGATATTTGCCTGTCTTAAAGCTTCATTTATTAATGGATCACTACTCGTTGTTTTCAGTTCAAGGTTGTTGTGTCTGTCATCATATAAAGAAACATCTATTTTAAGATTACTTGGGCCAAACGGGGCAGGCAGCAGCTCTATTAACTTTCTTTCAGGCTCGCCGGTTACTAAGATTTTAAGTTTACTTGCGCCTTTTATTTCGTTTAGGAATTGTCTACAATGTCCGCAAGGAGGGGCCGTAACGGCTATGGCAGACAGTTCCTCTCTTTTTATTAATGATGATATTACTAAAAACTGTTCTGCATGAAGTGAATTGTTCAAATGCAGTCCGTGGATTTCTAAATTGCAACCGAGTAAAACGCTTCCTTTTTTTGTTAAACCCGCTACGCCAACACGATAGTTAGAAATACTTGGATGAGCTTTTTTTGCAGCAAAGGGAAGTAACTCCATCATAAGATCTTGTGTTTTTATTCTTAGTGCATGAGTAAATGTTTTTACATCCTCTGTACTAATGTAGGCTTTTTCCTTTGGAAAGTGTTCCTCTAAGTATACTTTTATGTTTTTTGGTGATGGCATAAGTGCAAAATATAACACTTTGCGAAATACATGATAATGTAAAACAAAAAATATGGACAATTTTATGGCACTACAAGAATTGACGAAAAGCGATAATAAAGGTACAAAAACCTGTCTGATGATAAATAGTTGGAGGGATTTAATCTTATGTTCAAAACTTATGCAGAACTTGAGTCTTTTGTAAAAAGCAAAAAAATAGAGGCAATAGACTTTAAATACACGGATCTTTTTGGAAGAATGCGACATCTTACTATGCCTGCTTCTCGCCTAAATGAGGACTTCATAAAAAATGGTGAAGCGTTCGATGGCTCTAATCAAATGGGTTTTAAAACAGTTGAGTCGGGAGACATGTCCCTTATTCCAGATATTACTAGCGCTATAGTGGATCCATTTTGGGAAATCCCAACATTGAGCATGTTGTGTTCAATACACGAGGCTGACACGAAAAAACATTTCCGTCGTGATCCGAGAGGTATTGCTTTAGGCGCATACGAATACATGAAAAAAACAGGCATTGCTGATCTTTCTTTATGGGGACCGGAATTTGAATTCTATATTTTTGATTCAATGAATTACTCTAACGAAATTAACTCGACTTCTTACAGAATAGAATCTACAGAGGCTGACTGGAGAGGAAGTCTTGAAGATGTAAACAGTGGACACAAGATACCTCATCATGGAGGTTATCATGCCGCTCCGCCACAGGACGATTTATGTAATGATAGAACAGCGATGGTAAAAGTAATAGAGGATAGTGGTATAGCTGTAAGATATCATCACCACGAAGTAGGTGGACCCGGACAAAGTGAAATAGAAATAGCATTACAGCCGTTACAAAAAGTAGGCGATGTTGCAACATGGGTTAAATACATAATCAAGATGGTCGCTAAATCCAGAGGTCGAACAGCGACGTTCATGCCAAAGCCTCTTTATAACGAAGCGGGTAATGGAATGCACTTTCACCAGATGCTTTTTAAGGATGGAAAACCTTTATTCTATGACAAGAATGGTTATGCCGGTCTTAGCGAACTTGCTATGTACTATGTCGGAGGAATATTAAAACACGGTCCATCGCTACTTGCACTTACAAATCCGAGCACGAATTCTTATAAGAGGCTGATACCTGGGTTTGAAGCGCCTGTTAATTTGTTCTTCTCTCTTGCTAACCGTTCCGCAGCAATAAGAGTCCCAAAATATGCAACTAACCCGAACGAAAAAAGAATAGAGTTCAGGCCACCGGACGGTACTTGTAATATGTATCTTGCTGTGGCTGCTCAGTTGATGGCAGGTCTTGACGGTATAAAGAACAAAATAGACCCTAGAAAAGAAGGTTTTGGCCCAATAGACAAGAACGTTTTTGCATTATCTAAAGACGAGTTAAGTAAGATAAAGAGCCTTCCAACATCGTTAAAAGAAGCTATGCAGGCTCTAAAAGCCGATCATGACTACCTATTGGAAGGAGATGTCTTTAACGAGGACATTCTTGATACGATAGTGAACTGGAAGATGGAAAAAGAATATAACGAAGTGAGGAACAGGCCTCATCCATACGAGATGAGACTGTATTACGATCTATGATAAAAAACTTTTCTTTGCCGAACAAGATGCATGGTAGGGAGATCGTTCTAAAAAAGAATGTTCTTGAACAGGCAGAGGAAATTTTTGCATGTATTAACTCAGATAGAGAAAGATTAAAAGAGTTCATGCATTGGGTTGATAGAACAACCACCCTGGAAGATGAAATAAATTTTATTAAGACTTCTGAACTCTTTATGGGTAAACCGATGCGTTCATACGGCATGTTCCGTAACGATAAATATATAGGGAACATAAGTGTTCTTAATATTGATCTGGGCAAGGATACATGTGAGCTTGGATATTGGTTGCATCGTGATTACGAGGGTAAGGGTTTTGTGTCTGATGCAATTAGCGCTCTTGAGGAAGAGTTGTTCTTGCAGGGATTTAAAAGGATAGAGCTTGCAATAGAAGCAATAAATGTACGTTCTGTAGAAGTTGCTAAAAGAAATGGATATAAGTATGAATCGACTATCCATAGGAATATGTATAATATAGACCTTGAGCTTATGATATTTGTTAAGAATTTTTAAAAAGTACTTGTTTCTATCTGTGTAATAAAGGAGGCCCTTATGAACAAGAAGTTTTCTGTTTGGACACTGCTGATCTTGTGCCTGTGTGTGATGTCTGTTTCAAAGTGTAGTTGTAGCAGAAGTGAAGGAACTCCTCAAACAGTTATTGATATGGGAGAACCGGTACTTGTAACGACGCAAAGTATAGGTGCTAGTGGTGGAAATATAACTGTAGCGGACGCAGCGAGCCCATTGAATGGTTTAACGATTGCGTTTCCAGCTGGAGCTGTTGCCAGCAGTACAGAAATAAAAGTAAGTTATGCAGATATAAATGAGAGTGGATCTACACTCCCTTCGGAAACACATGTAGTATCTAAAATGCTGATATTGGAATCCAGTTCAGAAACTAATTTTAATAAACCTGTTACAGTAACATTTCCTTACGATACGACCCTGACTACATATAATGAGTTTGTTAACGCATACGAATATCTTTCAGAGGGTAAGCCTAAAGCTCTGTATACACGTGGTCCAGAAACTAGAATAGAAGTTGCAGCAATAACAGCTAGAAATACTGCCACTGCAAAAGTTTCTTTTATGGTCAGGCATTTTTCCAACTACTTAATTCTTGAGTGGGCAAAAAAAGTTGCTGATGTAATGTCAACAAGTGCAGATTTTAATGTTGATACAGGATTCTCTCCTAGCAACGATGGTTGGTTCATAGCGAACTACGGTTCAATATTGAACCCAGGCGGGAATTGTATTGGTATGTCCAGTTTTGCAAAATGGTTCTTTACATGGAAAGGTGTTCTTAGCGACAGTGATGGCCTCTACAATAAATATAGACAGGGAGATCCGGACAAGTGGGAAGATGATGTTTGCGCAATAGAGATAGCATCAAGGATGCAAACAGGTGAAATAGCAATATGGAAAACGTCCTCGGCCGAGATGAGTAAACTCGGGTTTAGTTCTCTTGAAGTTGCAAAAAGTTTTGTCCAAGCGATGAGGGACACAGGGCAGCCTCAGATAATGTATGTTCAACAGGCATACGCTGACGGTACTTTCGGCGGTGCACATGCGATCCTGGCCCGCGCATATAGTAATGGTGTATTCAAAATTTACGACCCTAACTTTCCTGGCAACGAAGATCGTAAAGTTACTTATACTTACAACGGGAATTGGGGAATATACAATTCAGGCACAAGCGCTTCTGACACCAGATTTAATTACAACCAATTTGGTATAATTGGTTCTAGTTTGTTCCATGGATTTGATGATGCGGAGAATATTTATAACAATGCGAACATGGAGCCGTGCTTTGGTGATAAAAGTCTGTTCCCAACAATAACAGTTACGGCACCTACGGATACCAACGGTGACGGTAAACTGGATGTTGCCTCAACTAATGAAGTTGGAACAACGCTTGAGGGAACAATAACTGGAGGGAGTGCAACGCCTACACACACCATTATTTATGTGAATGGAACTAAATATGATGTTGCTCTTCCAGCGGGCGGAGCTTTTTCTCAGAAAGTACCTTTGTACTGCGCTGAGACCGCTTCTACCGACGAGACAATGAACTTGGAGAACAAGGATAACGTTGTTGAATTTCTGGTTACAGATACGGATGCGTACTCGAATTATGCTGGGTATGCAAAATATATAGTTAGCTGTACAGGACCAACACCGCTTGCAACGGTGACTCTAACTTGGGATACACCTCTTGATATTGATTTACATGTGACAGCTCCAGATGCTACAGAGATTTTTTATTCCAATCCAGACCCTGGCGTTACATATCCATATCTTGACTTTGATGACACAACAGGTACGGGGCCAGAGCATATTTTCTTCGATTCTGTGGACCCTATTACTACAGGGAATTATGCAGTATCAGTTAAGTACTACAGTGCTCATGGAGCAGATCCAGCGCCTGCTGTAGGTTACACAATAACTATAGAAAAAGGATTTATGTTAGATGGTGTTCCAATGTATGATGAGCCAGAATATTATACGGGAACTCTTACAACTGTGGGTGAAACTCAGGCTGTTCATACATTCCTATATCCTGATTCGACGGCTCTCAAGACACTATTAGAAGGTCAGCAGGGTATATAACGACTATGAAAAGAACTCTGGTTTTATTTGCTTCATTAATGCTTTTCAGCGGATCTGTGGTTTTGGCTGCTGAAACTACAAAAGATAAAATGGTGCTCCGCTACGTTGTGCGGAGCACCAAAAACGGCGATACGGAAATGTCTGTCAGTGCCAAAGATGGTTCTGTGGTTGTTAAACGTGAACTACAGAAATTAGGTTGTCCAAGAACGTGGGATAAAACATGTTTTACCCAAAGGACTTATAGTGGAAAGATGTCTGTTGCAGAAGTCAGAGGCATAATAGATGAGATCTTAAAGAAAGGTTTATTCGATTTACCAAAACAGGATAACTCTGGAGAAATTGAAGGGGAGCAATATGCAATAGGTCTCTTAATACAGGGAGAGCAACCAAGGTATGCAAACGCCACAGAAAGCACATTGAACAGCAATAAGCTTTTCAAGAAGATAAAGACAACGCTTCAAAAGATCGCTTCAAAATATTCAAAATTATAGCAAATAATTTGAGGCTATAGCTTTATTCTGCTAAAAAAGTTTTGTTTTTCTTATTTATCAATTACAATATTGCCAGAAAGAATAAAAGAGGGGGAAACTTTTATGTGTTATTTAGTACTTACAGCTATTGCATTATTAGGTGCAACTATCAGTGTTTTTGCAAAGAAAGACAAAAGAACGAACAATGTATTAAGGACGTTTCTACTTTGGATACTCGCGGTTAATGTGGGACTTTCTGGTCTTTTAGGTTTTGCTGGGCATGTTCTTGTGGCCGACGATGTCGCCTTGTTCATTGGTTGGATGCCTGGTAGTCCTTTCCAATTTGAAGTTGCTATTGCAAACCTCATGGTCGGAGTTCTTGGTTTTATGTGTTTATGGTTTGAGGCAGATGTTTGGTTTGTAACAATAGTCGCTACGACCATATTTGGTTGGGGCGCTGCTTATGGACATATTAGAGATATGATTTTGAATCATAACTATGCTCCAGGGAATGTTGGGTTACCTCTTTACGCAGATGTAATAGCTCCTGTTGTATTAATAGTTTTATTGATCGCGTATAAAGCAACAAAAGGGAAAACCAAAGCAGTTACCACTGTTGCTGCAGTTAATACGGTAAAGGCAAAGATCAGAGTAGCTAAAGTTAAAAAAGCTAAGACGACGAAGACAGCAACCAAGGCGAAAAAAACAAAGAAAAAATAAAAGATATACTAACTTAAATGTCTTAAGTCAGGGCCCTATTATTGTTCCATTAGTATCTCTTTGAACACATGCTTGTACGCTGTGCCACTGATTATAATTAACAGCCTCTGGTACACCAAGCTACTGCATTTTGTGCAGCGGTGTAGCAGTTTGTTGTACTTGTACAGTAATATACTCCGGTGCCGACATCGTACCAAGAGTCTGTACCGTTGCTGCAAGCACGGAGGCTACAACTACACATTGTTGTCCATCCAGAACAAACTGAATCGGTACTACTGTTGTTATTGTTATCATCTTCTGCAACAGGTATTAGTACTATTTCCTCTACATAAGGAGCCCACGCAAGATTTGTTCCGTCGTCGCTGGCAGCAGTAAAGTCCATCCCTGTAACACCTTCGTTAGCTTTTTGATAGCAAGTTCCGTTGCCTCTGTAATCACGATTACAAACCTCTGTTGTTGTAGGCTCTGTGTCTACTACAGAGGTTTCTATATCAACTGTTCCGGCAGTGATTTCTTCATCTGTAAGTGGATAAACAAAGTATCCGTCTAGTTCATCGACCAGGATAACTATATCCTTAACCTCAATATCGGTTATTGCGGAGAAATTAACAGTCCATGTTACTGTTGTGTTTAGAACATATGTTGTACTGCTTGGAGCCGTAACTGTTGGCTTAGTAGTCGCTGTAGATAGTGATCCTACTGGAGTTCCAGATACGAATATAGCATTTGGGATCTTAAGATATTGATTTTTTGTGCTGCTTCCAGAACAGCCTACTAGGGATGTAGCACAAGCGAGCAATACAAAACACTTTAAAGAAAATTTCATAAATTACCTCCTAAACGAACCATCTTTGTATCACAGAACATTCATGCCTGCTATTTTTTTCTCTCAAGAGGTTCAAATCCTTCGCCGTAAACTTGAACAACATGTTCAACAATAACAAAGGCTTTTGGATCTATTTCTTTAACAGCCTTTTTAATTTGATATATTTGTCTGTTACCGACTACGGTAGAGATTATTTTTTTCTTTTTCCCTGTGTAAGCTCCTTCACCTAAATATACGGTTGCTCCTTTTTCCAGATCCTTCAAAATAACCTTAAGCATTTCCTCTGTTTTGTCTGTTACAATGGTTACTCCTTTTATATGTTTTCCACCGTCCATAATATAATCTATTATGAGTGAGCTAGCTACCAACGACGATAAACCTAATAATATGGAGGTTACTCCATAAGCAAGTGAAGCGTGCCTTAGACCAAAAACTATTCCTGCAGAAAAGATTACCAAGGAGTCTACGAGAATAAATGCATGTCCTGCTTTCATGATGTGATAGTTAACAGATATTTGAGCAATAACGTCGGAACCGCCGGTAGAGCCTCTATAAATAAGGACGGTTCCTAAACCTATTCCTAAAAGGATTCCTCCAAAAATGGAGGCGAGAAAGGGAACTATAGAGTTCATATAATCTATTGTCGCAGGGTTCTGTAGCATGTGTATCGGTATGGTCGATAGAAAAGTAGGGTATATGACAAGTTTAATAAGGTCTATGAACAGCGCCGAGGCGATAATGCCGTAAATACTTTTTACCCCGAACCTTTTGCCAAGAAATATAGTCCCGGCTGCCAAAAGAGGGATGTTGAATATTAATATGGTCGTTCCAAGTGGGATCTTAAAGGATTCATATAGGACTATTCCCAGCCCCGTTAGTCCCCCTGGGACTATCTTGTATGGGTCAAGGAACCACACAACGGCTAGCGCCATTATAAAACAGCCGAGTGTTATAAAGAAGAATTCCTGTACGACCTGCTTTTTTATCATTTTTCCTCCGGAACATAGATGTCTGTTAATTTAAATACTTCAAATTCTGCCGTAGGGTTTGGAAAGTGTCCTTTCTCTTTTTTTGTATATCCTGTTACATATTTTAGTGTTTGTTCCAGTTTGTTATGTTCTCTTGATTCGCTTACAACATTTAAGTATTTTGTGTTCGCACTTTTTGTTATAGGGTCTATAAGATATTCTTTATTTTTTATTACAAGTCTGTTGGCACATCCCATTAATTTTTCGTCACAGACCTTAATAGTAACCTCTTTATGTGTAGTGTTTTTTATCTGTTTCTTGGTTTTTTTTACCTGTGCAAAAACAGGGATGGTAATTGTAGAGATTAAAAGAAAAATAATTATTTTTTTCATTTGCTCCTCCGTAGCTTTTATATAAGCATTTTACTCGTTTTGTGTTAAATTATCTAGCTGAGGTTTACAAAAATGGATTTTATGAAACGAGCTATTCAGATTGCAAAAGAAGGAGTGAACAATAACGGAGGTCCTTTTGGCGCTGTGGTTGTTAGAAAGGGGAAGATTATAGCAGAATCATACAATCAGGTTACGTTGTCTAATGATCCAACGGCACACGCAGAGGTATTAGCTATAAGGAAGGCGTGCAGCATGTTAAACACCTTTGATCTTTCGGGCTGCGATATTTATAGTTCCTGTGAACCTTGTCCTATGTGCCTTGGAGCAATGTACTGGGCAAGAATAAATAAGCTTTATTATTCGGCGACTAGGGAAGATGCAGAGGATGCTGGCTTTGATGATTCAGTAATATATAAAGAGTTTACCTTGCTTCATGACGATAGAAAGCTTATAACTACTAGGATGAAAGACGCTGAAGCCCTAGCCCCGTTTGAACTTTGGAAGAGTAAAGGGAATAAAATATGCTATTAAAACTGTGGAACCGGCTCCAATGCTTGTTCTTAGGACATGTTTGGCAAAGGGAAATTAAACCTAATAATATTGTTAGACGCTGTTGTTATAGGTGCGGCCATGTGGAACATATCCATTACAGTATAAAAAACTGACTTTTCCTAATAACTGCAAACACTTGACAAGCTACATAATTCTAACTAGTATGCCCACTAGAAAGTGCTAACAAAACTTAGGGGGCCTTATGAACAGGTCAGAACTTATTTTAAAGTACTCAGAATTCGCAAACGTTCCAAAAAAGAAAGCAGAGCTAATTGTTGATACTGTTTTTGAACAGATGAGAGTTGCTTTGGAGAATAACGATAGAATAGAGTTGAGAGGTTTTGGTTCTTTCGTTAATAAAAAATATGGTTCTTATACCGGTAGAAATCCTAGGACCGGTGAAGCGATTGTTGTAACAAAGAAAAAATTACCTTTTTTTAAGGTCGGGAAAGAACTTAAAGAAAAGCTAGAACCAATAAAATAAATTGGTGAAATATCTTTTTGCTGTATTATTACTAACGTCCTCTTTACATAGCCAGGAATTATCAAAGATCATTCAAGATGAAAAACTTTCTGAACCTGACCGCTGGTCTGCAATCGTTTCCGCTGCAAAAAAAGATGGAGACAAGGCGCTTCCAATACTGGAGAATATGTTAGATCAGAAAAAATATTCCTGGTATATAAGGACCTCAATTGCACAAAGTTTAGTTGCTGTTGGTGGGGCAGGTGCTACTAAAATTTTACAAGAAATGCTAAACGATCGTTCCTTAGTTGTAAGGACAGTTGTTGTTGATGCTCTTGGAGACATGAAAGATCCTTCTAGTCTTATCCCTTTGACTGAAGAAATGAAAAATGAAAGGAATTTTATTGGAGAACAAAGTCTTTGGATAAGAAAACATCTTGTGGATGCAATAGCAAAGACCGGACAAAAAAAGTCTATTCCTGTGCTTATAACATATCTTGATGATCCAGATACAGAAGTTGCTACACGAGCAAAAAAGAACCTCTCTGTTTATGTAAAAATGGAAGGTAAGGATGCATGGTCTAAACGTAATTGGATAGACTGGTGGATGGCGTCCGGCAGTAAACTTTAATTTAATACTCTCATAATTTTATTTAATTCTTTTAGTCATGGTTTTCGTTCGCGACCATTCTAAGGTTAGCCGTTTTAAATTGGCTAGCCCTCTAAAAGTCCGGGCTAGCTATCAGTCAACATGTGTTTATAGCGACGGCTAACCTTAGAATGGTACCCGCTCTCTTCGACAATGACTAAAAGAATTAAATAAAATTATGGATAATAAACTAAAGTTAAAACTCAGATGGATTGGTTTTCTTCCACCAGCGATAGCGTTTCATTAGGTCTTTATCGCTGAGAAAAACAGAGAATAACATTATACCACCACCAATTATGACTCTTGCCCAGCTAATTTCTTCTCTGAAGATGAAGATGGAACAGAGCACAGCGAGAGGTATTTTTGCGTTATTCATAACAGCTAGTGTAGGTGCTTTCACAATGGTAGCTCCCTTGTTCCAAAGGAAGAAGCAAATACCTGATGCGATCAGTCCTAAATATACTATTGAACCAAGTTGAGTTGTGTTCATTGTAAGTCCGTCCCACTTAACTGAACCGATAGCGAACAGCAATGTTATCGCAAAACCACCTAAATATGGGATCGCAAATATTTCGCGGCTATGCACTTCTGGTAATTTTGACATAAGGTTTTTGTAATATATTTGTCCTGCCGCAAAGCAAAGATTGGATGCTTGCACCAAAAGTATTCCTGTTACGAACATGTCGTCATTCATCCTTTTGAAAACTATTACTCCTGCACCGACGACTGCGAGTAATGCTGAAAGCATTGCGGTAATATCGATACCCTTTCTGTTAACGAAGTCGTTTATCAGCGTCACATATATAGGTGTCAGTATTGTGAACAGGGCGACTTCGTACGCTTTTAAGAACTGGAAAGAATAAATGTAAGTTGAGTACATCAACCCGAATTGTATTGCTCCTATTGCTAGCAAGTGGAGAGTTATACTTTTATTCTTGTATTGGTGTTTAAGTTTTTTAAAGTTCAGGAATGGAACAAAGACCATAAAAGAAATGAACAATCTTAAGAAGGCAACAAAGTTTGCGTCCAGGCCGCTTAGTTGATTTTTTATTAAGCCAAAAGAGAATGCCCAAACCAGGGATGCAATTAATAAATAAATCATAAACGATACCTCTGTTTCTATTCTACATCCTAAGGGTGTTATTTCAAGCATGGTTTCCTGCTTTGAGTCTTCTAAGGTCCGTCTCGCTAAACTCGCCGGCCGCTTCGCTTATGCGAGTTTTAGCGCTCGCCGAACCTAAGAATACTTAGCAAAGCCTCCAACAATGCTTGAAATAACACCCTTAGGATGTAGTAGGAAACAATTGTCTTTTTTTGGTAATTAAACAATAATCGCTCTCTGGAGGGAGCAAACACAATGAAGGCATTAGTAAAAAAATATCCAAAAAAAGGTATCTGGATGGAAGAAGTTTCTAAACCAGTTATTACAGAGAACGAAGTATTAATTAAAATTAAAAAGACTGCAATATGCGGAACGGATGTTCACATATATTTGTGGGATGAGTGGTCACAAAAGACAATTCCTGTTCCTATGCATGTAGGGCATGAATTCGTCGGTGAAATAGCCGAACTAGGCAAAGCTGTTACGGGTCTTAAAGTAGGGCAAAGAGTTTCCGGAGAAGGTCACGTTGTATGTGGTCATTGCAGAAACTGTAGAGCAGGTACACGTCATCTTTGCATAAATACAAAAGGTATTGGTGTAAATATTCCGGGTGCATTTGCAGAATATCTTGCAATGCCGGCAGTAAACGTTTTTCCTATACCAGACGGGATAACAGACGACGAAGCATCTATATTTGATCCGTTCGGTAATGCAGTTCATACAGCACTTTCTTTTAATCTTGTTGGAGAGGATGTCCTTATTACAGGTGCTGGTCCAATAGGTATTATGGCAGGTGCAGTTGCAAAACATGTTGGAGCAAGAAAGGTAGTAATAACGGACCTTAATCCTTACAGGCTCGAGCTTGCAAAAAAACTTGGGATCGAACATTGTGTTAATGTAAAAAGTGAAAAGCTAAAAGATGTAATGAAGAATATCGGTATGACAGAAGGATTTGATATCGGTCTTGAAATGTCCGGCAACATTTATGCTTTTAACGATATGTTAGACACTGTAAAAGCGGGAGCAAAAATAGCGCTGCTTGGAATACTTCCAAATGGCTCAGGTATAAATTGGGGACATGTAATCTTTAAAGGACTATTCTTAAAAGGTATATATGGAAGAGAGATGTTCGAGACCTGGTATAAGATGACAGCGATGTTGCAGAGCGGCCTTAATATAGACCCTATAATCACACACAGATTCCCTATAAAAGATTTTGAGAAAGGGTTTGAACTAATGGCATCCGGCAATTCCGGAAAAATAATACTTGATTGGAAGGAGATATAACAATGGCTTATACATCAAAAAAAATCTATTCAGATACTTTAGCTACAATAAAAGCAGATGGATTGTTCAAGGACGAAAGGATAATTAAATCACCACAGGCAGGGACTGTTAAGGTAAGTTTCCCTGAAGATGCTCCTGCGAGAGATATAATAAATCTTTGCGCGAACAACTATCTTGGACTTAGCAGCCATCCTGATGTTGTAAAGGCTGCGCACGACGGATTGGAAAATAGAGGCTATGGCATGTCCTCTGTACGTTTTATATGTGGTACTCAGGATATTCACAGGGAATTGGAGAAAAAAATATCTACATTCCTTGGAATGGAAGATGCAATACTTTTTGGTTCCTGTTTTGATGCGAATGGTGCGTTGTTCGAGGCGATACTTACCGTAGAAGATGCAATATACTCAGACAAACTTGTTCATGCTTCAATAATCGACGGTATGCGCTTGTGCAAAGCTCCTCGTCACATATATGAGCATTCTAATATGGAAGACTTGGAAGAAAAATTAAGAACAACTACGGCAAGAATAAAACTCATAATGACAGACGGTGTGTTCTCTATGGACGGGGACATGGCAAAGCTTGATAAGATCTGCGAACTTGGAGAGAAATATGGTGCGCTTGTTGTGGTCGACGATTCTCATGCAACGGGCTTTATAGGAAAAACAGGTCGTGGAGTTCATGAATATTATAACGTGATGAATAAGGTAGATATAATCACGACTACATTTGGAAAGGCATTAGGTGGTGCTACCGGTGGTTGTATTGCAGGAAGAAAGGAAATAGTCGATCTTTTAAAACAGAGAGGAAGACCTTATCTTTTTAGTAATGCGTTGATGCCCGCTGTTGTAACAGCGACATTAAAAGTTTTGGATATATTATCAAAGAGTACAGATAGAAGAGATAAATTAGAATCCCTTACAAAATTCTGGAGAAAATCCTTAGAGGATGCAGGCTTTGATCTAAAACCCGGGAACACTCCAATAGTTCCTGTAATGTTGTATGATGCAAAACTTGCTCAAAGTTTTAGCAAGGATCTTTATGCAGAAGGGATCTTTGCCGTTGGTTTTTTCTACCCAGTGGTAGCTAATGGCCAGGCAAGAATAAGGACCCAAATGTCTGCTGCTTTGGACCAGAAAGATCTGGAAAAAGCGGTAGCCGCATTTATAAAGGTTGGCAAAAAGCACAACGTAATTAAGTAGTTTTTTAATGCCAATAATTGAATATAAGATAAACAAACAGTATTGCTATTGCTAGATAAACAAAACGTTGTATTAGAATATTCCCTTTTTTCATTGCAAGATTACTTCCTAAAAGGTTGCCGCCTATGTTCGCAATAGCCATTATTATCGCTGTTGGGTAATAGATCTTTCCTGCGATAGCAAAGACTATTACAGAACCGACGTTGGAGGCAAGATTAAACGCCTTTGCTGTAGCGCTTGCGTTTATTAACGGTATCCTGCACAAAAGGACCATGAAAACTATTAAGAATGTCCCCGTTCCCGGGCCAAAGAACCCGTCGTACATTCCTATTACAAAACAAACTCCTGCAATTATATAAAAGATGTTAACGGGACAAGAAACTTCTTTGTTTCTTTCTTTTATTAATGATTTGGACAAGAACATTAATATAGTCGCTGGAGGTAAAAGCAGGATCAGTATTTTTGCCAGCAGTTTAATGGAAATTATCAGTGTTAAATGTGAACCAAGTGCAGAACCAAGTAACGCCAACGGAACCCCTATGAACGCTGCTTTCCAAAGTATTTTGTCTTTTCTTGCGTAGTTTATAGTCGCAAAAAAAGTTCCGCACATTGCTTGTAATTTGTTTGTTCCCAGTACTACATGCGGGGGTAATCCCGCGATCATTAATGCAGGAAGACTGATTAATCCTCCTCCACCAGCGATAGCATCCACAAAACCCGCAGTAAAAGCAGCAATAAAAAGAAATATCAGCAAAGGACTGCCTTAACTTGTTCAATGGCCCAATCGATCTCTTCTTTTTTTATTACAAGAGGAGGTGCCAGTCTTAAAACATGATCATGAGTTTCTTTGCAGAGCAACCCCTTCGTCATTAATGCTTCGCAGAACTTTCTTGCTCCGCCAGCCTCGTGTTTTAGATCTATACCTATCAGGAGGCCTTTTCCCCTTATTTCTTTTACGTGAGGAGAATTCATCTCTCTAAGTTTATTCATCATGTATGTTCCCATTTCCTGTGATCTTTCTACAAGGTGTTCATCTTCCAGAACGTCCATCGCAGCCAATGCACATTCGCAGGCCAAAGGATTTCCTCCAAAAGTTGAGCCGTGTTCTCCCGGTTTGAATATACCGAGTATCGATTCATCGGCGAGAACTGCGCTTATTGGCATTATTCCACCACCTAAAGCTTTGCCGACTATTAGAATATCCGGTTTTATATTTTCCCACATATAGCAGAAAAGTTTTCCTGTTCGTCCAAGTCCTGTCTGTATCTCGTCGGTAGCTAATAGAACGTTATTCTGTTTGCATATCTTTGCAGCTTCTGCCAAATATCCAGCAGGAGGGATATTTATTCCGGCTTCTCCCTGTATAGGTTCTACCAGGAATGCAGCGGTGTTAGGTGTTATTGCATTTTTCAATTCGTTTATATCGCCGTACTTTACGACTTTGAATCCGGGAGTGAACGGACCAAAATATTTTTTGTAATCTTCGTCGGTCGAAAAGGAGATTATCGTCGTAGTCCTTCCATGAAAGTTATCTGAACATACGATTATCTCTGCCTGGTTTAGAGGGATCTTCTTAACTGTATATGCCCACTTTCTTATTAACTTTATCGCTGTCTCTACTGCTTCAGCACCAGAATTCATAGGGAGGACCATATTATATCCAGAGAGTTTGGTTATTCTTTCGTTGAATAGAGCAAGTTTTTCTGCATAAAAAGCACGTGATACGAGCGTAAGTTTATCCAGCTGTTTTTTTGCTCTCTCTATTATTTTTGGATGTCTGTGCCCATGATTGAGAGCAGAGTATGCGCTTAGCATATCCATATATTTTTTACCGTCGACGTCCCATACCCATACGCCTTCCGCTTTTTCCAGTACTATTGGCAGTGGTTTGTAGTTGTGTGCTCCAAATTTGTCAGATTTTTCTATGAAACTTTTTGTGTTAGACATTTGTCTCTCCCCAATTTTTTTTCTTTGAAAAAATCTAACATATAATTTGTTTCATTGCTAGCAACGTGTGTGTTTGTCTTTACGTCTTGAACATTAGTCAAAATAATTTATCAATTATTTCAGCTTGTTAACAGGTTTGGTGCTGCAAAAGGATAAGAACAATAGCCCTTTAATTAAAAATATTGCGTGATACAATATCTGACACTTGGAGGGCGAACATGAAACTTCAAAAGAGGCTCGTTATATATGTTATTTTGTTTTTTGCATTTTTGCTTGGTTCTTTTTATTTCATGTTCAGGGGATCCATGCTCTCCAATATACAGTATTTTGAAGAAAAAGAGGCTGTTCAGGCTGTTGAATCATCTATAAAACATATTAATTTTGAATTAACTCATCTTGTTGCTTTTATTGATGACTGGGGCGCATGGACAGAAGCATATGATTTTGTTCAGGGGAAAAATCATAAAAGATTTGTAACGGAGTATCTTGGAGCAGAGGCTCTAGCAAAACAGAAATTTGATTTTATAGCTTTTACGAATATGAGTGGACAAATAGTTCACGGTACGCTGATAGATCATAATGCTATAAAAACAGGACCGCTTACAGAAGATATTACAGATTTTATTGTAGATCTTAGTGGGGATAAGAAAGTTTCTGGTATAAAAGTTCTGGATGGGAAAATATATCTTGTTGCTTCTGGTCCTGCATTAATGAGTATGTATAGGGGTGTTCCACAGGGACTTATAGTTGTAGGTAGAGAAGTTTCTACTTCTATGGTGCACCTAGATAAAGAAGATAATGCGCTTTCTTTTTCTGTTGTAATGGGGGGGTATGATTATTTTGATGGACCATATCAACCTTTCATAGAAAAGGTTACAAAGAACTCAATTGCTGCTGTGGCAATTGTTAAAGATATTCATAACAAACCAGCTCTAAAAATAGCGTTAGACTTTAATAGGGAAATGTACAGCTACGCAAAAAAGAAGCTCTTTTATCTTTTTATATTTCTTTTTGTTATATCGTCGGTATTTAGCCTTGGTATAATAGTTTTGTTGCATAAGGTCATGTACCTGCAGCAAAGAATATTTCACAATAACAGACTTGCATCTTTGGGAACATTAGGTGCAGGTATTGCTCATGAACTCAATAACCCGTTAGCAGTAGTGTATGGTTATGCACAGAACCTAGAAAAGTTGATAGAAGAAAAACAGATAAAGGACCCGGAATGCAGGGATGGTATCTCTAAAATACTTACTTACACTAATAGGATGAAAGAGATAGTTGAAAAAATAGGAGTGTTTAGTCGCAGTGGCGAAAGCCTAAATACGTCTAAAACAGATGATATAAATTCCATTATAAGTGATTCCTTATTGCTTATAAGAAAGGACCTTGAGTTAAAGAGTATTTCTTTGGCACTAAAACTAGAAGGCAAGATTCCAAGCGTTGTTGTTAATCCTATAAAGATGGAAACAGTACTTCATAATATAATCCTTAATTCAAAAGAGGAATTAGAGAATCTTCCACAAAGAAAAGATAAAAAAATAACTATAAGCAGCGAGTTTAATGAGCAAGAAGGTTTTGTAATAGTTAAGATCGCGGATAATGGTCGTGGAATTTCTCAGGAACATCTTTTTAGGGTTTTTGATCCTTTCTTTACAACAAAGCCGTTCGGAAAAGGGACAGGACTTGGTCTTTCTATTGTTCACGGTATAATGCGAGAAATGGGTGGCAAGGTCGAAATAGAAACAAAAGAAAAAGCAGGGACGACATTGATCCTTAAGATACCTGCTGTTTTTAGTGATGAATAATAAAAAGAAGAGGGGTTGTTATGGAAGACAAGAACCTTAAGCACGTGTTGATAGTGGACGACGAGCCTGATCTTATAAATATTCTAACGGTTATTTTGACTAAAACAAAAAGATACAGAGTTTCTGGTGCAGAAGATGGGAAAAAAGCTTTGGACTTTTTGTCTAAGGATCCAAGTGTAGATCTTGTTCTTGCAGATATTAAAATGCCGGAAATGGACGGTATTGGCTTGCTACAAAAAATAAAAGAACATGATTTAGAGCGACCTAAAGTGCTGTTCATAACAGGTTTTACAGATCTTTCTTTAGAGGAGCTTTATGATGCTGGTGCTTGTGGTTTTATTTCTAAACCGTTTGATTGGGAAAAAATAATTAGTATTGTTGATGAAGCATTGTTGCCAAAACCCAGGTATAGAAAGATCTTCAGAAAAGAAGAAATAAAAGCAGACATAACTTTAGAAATGGAATCAATAGACGTTGCACAACTTTATAGTGAAGATTTTACACTAGGAAGAGGAGGCCTTTTTGTCGTATCACCAAAAGAGGTCTTTACAGGTGACCTTGTTAATTTCAAAATAGCTTTTTTGGGAGGGGAGATAAAAAACATCGAAGGTGTAGGGCAGGTTGTTTGGTATAAACGAACGAACAAAGATTTAACGCATTTAGGAATCAAGTTTTATAATATAGAGCCCGAACTTGAATTCTCTATCGAAAAATTCTGTAACAAGAATAATATAAGGTTTTTTATACCTAGGAGGTGATAGTTGGTCAGCTTCTTGTATACAAAACTGGATTTTATATTTTTTGTTTACAGTATTTTGATACTTTTAGTTTCTAAATATTCTTTTATTAATTCAAAACTTGAAAAGGAAAATAATCTTTGGCATTTTCTAATGCTATTCTCGTTATTCTACGGGTTAAGAATGATTGCTGATACGGTTTCATTAGGCGGGTATCATATATATGTGATATCAAATATTTTGTCTGCGTTTGCGTTCTTGTCATTAATGGAATATGCAAGGATAAATACTAAGCCAATTTATAATCTCAAATACTGGAAGTGGAATACTCTATTTCTTGCACTATTTGGTATTGCGGCGTTAGTTTTTTTAGGAGAAAATGGGTTTACTTATTTTATAAGATTTGGGCTTTGTTTGTTCGGCGGTGTTTGGGCTAGTGTAGTTATTTTTTTACAAGCAAAAAAAAGAAAATTGTTCTTATATGGAATAGCTTTTTTTGTATGTGCCCTTTCTTTGACTCATTTTGTAAGGTTAGCCGAGAATGTATACAATATTTGGGTTCAAAAGCAAAATGTAGGGTTGATATTTTTACTTTGGGGAGTGCTTTTTGCTTTTGGACTCTTAGTAATGGTCAACTTGTATTTGAACTTTAATTTTGCTTTGTCCGGCGTAAAAAGACGTAATAACTTAAGATATGCAATTATACTGGTGCTGGTATGTTTAACCTGGTTTGTTACAGAAAGCATGTCTGTTAATGAACACGCTAACCTTGAGCAACATCTTTTACAACGGGCGCAAACCACAGCGGCAGCAGTGAATCCCGCAAGGATTAAGGACCTTACTTTTTCTGCTAAGGATGAAACAAAAAAGGATTTTAAAAGATTAAAGGAACAGTTTCTAGAGGTAAGAAAGGTCAATCCTGATGTGCGGTTCATATATCTTCTAGGTATAAAAAAAGGGGAGGTTGTTTTTTTTCTTGATGCAGAAACCAAAAACTCTCCCGATTATGCGAAACCTGGGGATGTTTGGGCGGAGGCCCCAGCTGTAGTAAAATCTGCTTATTTACAGGGAGAGAATTATGTTGCAGGGCCTTATACAGATAAGTGGGGAACTTGGACATCTGTTTTTATACCAATTAAAGATTTTAAAACTCATAAAATAGTTTCTGTTATGGGAATGGATGTTGGAGTAAAAGAGTGGACTCTTAGCATAATGCAATCCAGATTGTTCGGTATAGTGGTAGGCATGTCTGTTTTTATATGTTTACTTGTGTTTTTTGTTATCTATGAATTAAGCACAATAACTGCAGCGGCTATCAAAAAAAGTGAGGCAAAGTTCTCTACTGCATTCGAAAGAAGTCCTGTCTTGACCGCGATAAGTACATTGGAAGATGGACGTTTCATAGACGTGAACGAGACTTTTTGCCACGTTCTGGGTTATGAAAGCAAACAAGATATTATTGGCAAGACGTCTATAGAACTTAAGATGTTCAGGGATTCTGAAGAACGGACACAACTAACAAAAAATCTCAAGGCAGATGGATATATAGATAATTTTGAGATGCAGATACAAACAAAATATGGAGAGCCTATAATTGGTCTTTATTATGGAAGTCTTATAGATGTCTCGGGTAAAAAATGTCTTATAAGTGTTATAGAAGATATTACTCAAAGAAAAAAAGATCAAAAAGCATTAAAAGAAAGAGAGAAACAGCAGCGCCTTCTTACGGAGGTCTTACACCTTTTAAATATTCCCTCTACTAGTTTTAGTGATACTGTTCGTGATGTTATTGCTAAAATTAAACAAGAAACTGGGTTTGATGCTGTTGCTGTTCGTTCGGAAAATACACTGGCTATTCATGGTCAAGATGGAGTTGTCTGTAGGGATAAAGACGGTAATGTTAGTTGGGAATGTATGTGTGGTTTGGTAATTTCTGGGAAGACCGATCCCTCAAATTCTCTTTTTACGCATGGTGGAAGTTTCTGGACAAATGATTCTTCCCAACTGTTAGATCTTCCTGCCAGTCAGGATTCTATTTATGAAGGTTATCGCTCTGTCGCGATTATTCCTATACGTGCAGATCAAAAAATAGTAGGGGCGTTACAACTCAATGATAGACGAAAAGGTTGTTTTACCCTAGAGATGATCAGCACTTTTGAGTCTATGTGCTCAAGTATTGGTATAGGAATGAAGCGTAAGCAAGTGGAAGAAGAATTAATGAAGAGCAATTTGCTGCTTACGACGCAACAGGATGTAGGTATTGATGGGATTCTTTCAGTTGATGGCGCTGGTGCTGTAATTTCCTACAACAAAAGATTTGTTGAAATGTGGGGTATTACACCGGATGTAATTGATTCGGGATCAGACGAGATTCTTCTTAAATTTGTTTTGGGAAAATTAGTTGATCCACAAGAGTTTATTGAAAAAGTAAAAAAACTTTATGAAAATAAAACGGAAAAATGTAGAGATGAAGTTTTTCTTGCCGATGGGCGTATTTTTGATCGTTATTCGTCGCCGATGTTTAGCAACGACGACAAATATTATGGTCGAGTTTGGTTTTTTCGCGATATAACCGATATAAAAGAAGCACAAAAAAAGTTAGAAGAAAGTGAACAGCGGTTCAAAGATATCGCTGTTAGTACTTCTGATATGGTTTGGGAGTTTAATGCCGAGACTATTTATACATATTGCTCAGAAAACGTACGAACAACTCTTGGCTATTCTCCGGCAGAGTTAGAAGGAACGTCTTTTATTAAATTAATACCTGAGGATAGACGAGAAAGTATAGCAAAAGCTTTATTTGAAAGGATGAATAAAAGGGAACCATTGGTTGATTTTGAACAGGTTTTTATTAAAAAAGACGGCACACAAATCCTTGGTCTGGTTAATGGTATTCCTATTGTAGATAGTCAGGGGAATTTGTTGGGATATAGGGGAGTTGCAAAGGATATTACAGAAAGGAAAAAACTAGAGGCTGCATTACAAGAAAGCCAGGGCGCTTTGATTAGAGCATCAAAAATAAAAGATGAATTTTTATCAATAACGTCTCACGACCTTAAGAGTCCTTTAGGCATAGTAAAAACCTCAATGAGTTTACTGTTGGATGAAGAAAGTGTTACAACAACTATAAAAGAGTATGCAGAACTTTCTTTAAGACAAGCTAACAAAGGGCTAAAACTTATAAGCGATCTTTTGGACCTCAAAAAGCTTGAAACAGGAGATGTTAGGTTGGAACCGACAAAATTCCAATTTTCAAAACTTGTAGAAGAAATACTGCATGATTTTATGAAAAGTTACGAACAGGCAGGGGTTTCTTTGCAAGTGGATAGCGAAGGAGAATATGAAATTACTGCTGATTACAATAAGGTGGGGCAGGTAATTAGCAACTTGTTAGGGAATGCCTTAAAGTATACTTCCAGAGGTGGCTCTGTAAAAGTAAAAACTTCCTTCGTACAAAAACAGGATGCAGGGAAGATAACAAGAGATTATTTAAAGGTAACAGTTAGCGATACTGGAGCAGGTATTCCGGATGATAAAATAAAAAAGATCTTTGAAAAATATGAGCAAGCAAATTTTGCTGATAAAAAGACGGGAACGGGTATTGGTCTTTCTATCGCAAAATATGTTTGTGAGTTGCACCACGGGGATATTTGGGTCGAATCAAAAGTAGGTCAGGGCTCCGACTTTATTTTTATACTTCCATACAGCAAAGAGGTGCAGGAAGTTTATTATAACGATAGTTCTGCTTTGCCATACAAAATATTGATAGTCGACGATGTGGATGATCAAAGGTTTGCGGCAAGAGCATTGTTGAAAAAAGGAAACTTTTCTTGTGATGAGGCGAGCAACTGGAAAGAAGCGTTAGATAAGATACACAATAATACGTTTTCTCTAGTGATCTTGGATATAGAGATGCCGGAGATAAATGGTTATGAGCTTTTAGAAATAATACGACGCGAAAAAAATTCTACAGAGCTTCCGGTAATAATGTATTCTTCTAAACAGGAAAATAATGATCTTTGTCGTAAATTAGGAGTTTCTTGTTTTGTCAAAAAAGAACAGGCAGCAACGGATCTTGTTACCCAGGTAAGAAAAACGTTGGGTATAGTGTAGAAATTATTTAAGCTCTATACCATGTTTTTTCATTCTTCTGTATAGGGTGTCTCTGGAGATGTCTAATATTTTTGCCGCTTTGCTGATATTGCCAGAACATTGTTTAAGGGCATCTACCATTTTTTTATATTCCATGTCTTTTAAGGATAACGGTCCGTCGTTGTATGTCCTGTCCTCTATAAAATTCTTTTGGTTCAGGTTTTCTGGGAAGTCATGTATTTTTAATTCTGGTTCCTTACCAAGTATTATTGCTCTTTCCACAATGTTCTCTAATTCTCTTATGTTACCAGGCCATGGATATCGTTGTAGCATTTCTATTATTTCTTTTGATAGAGGGTTGAATTTTTTGCTTTCTCTTTTTGTATGCAGATCAAAGAAATACTTTACAAGCATAGGGATATCGTCTTTTCTATCCCTTAGAGAGGGAATATATACTGGTAGAACGTTCAGTCTATAAAAAAGGTCTTCTCTAAAAAGGCCCTCTTTAACAGCCTTTTCTACATTTTTATTTGTCGCTGCAATTATTCTAACGTCTGTTTTTATTGTTTTTAGACCACCGACGCGTTCAAATTCTTTATTTTGGATGACACGTAATATCTTTACCTGAAGGTCCATTGGCAGATCTGCAATTTCATCTAAGAAGACAGTTCCTCCATTAGCGATCTCGAATTTTCCTTCTTTGGTTCTTATTGCGCCTGTGAATGACCCTCTTTCATGCCCAAAGAACTCGCTCTCCAAAAGATTTGCTGGTATTGCGGGACAATTAATTGTTAGGAAGGGCCCCTTTTTTCGGTTACTGTGAGAATGGATCGTTTCTGCGATAAGACTTTTTCCCGTGCCACTTTCACCTCGTAAAAAGACAGGAGCATCTGTTTGTGTTACCTTGCTTATCATCTTCATCATGTTTTTTGTGCTTTCGCTGTCACCGATTATGTTGGAAAAATTCTTTAATTCTGTTTCTGTGGATTTAAGCTGTTGTATCTCGCTCAATTTTTTTATTTTTTCCCAAAGTTCGTTGTTGTCAGCAGTTTTTGGAATGTAATCTGATGCACCTGCTTTCATTGCCGCGACTATTAGTTTTGAGTCTTTACGATTACTTATCATTAAAACTGGAGCAGATATCTCTGTCTGTTTAATTTCTTCAAGTATTGTGATTCCAGATTTTGTGGGAAGTACTACATCCAGTAGTATTACATCTGGGTTAAAGTTATTAATTTTGCTGATTACATTAATTGTGTCATTCAGACACAAAACTTCACAGCCTTTTTTTTCTAATAATTTATTTAGTAATGAACAAAAATCTTTGTCGTCATCTATGATCAAGATTTTGGTATTTATAAAACACCTCCTGTCTTATTATGCCAAGACATTATCTTACAATATAAGTCAATTTAGGGGGGCTGGCAAGCTGCGAATTTTGTCTAATATTTGTTAATTTCGTGTAGTTATAAAAAGGGCATAAAATTTGCAAGTAATGTTAGTAGGGAAGTCTAATAATATTATTGGAGGCCAAGACGTTATGAGCGCGGAAGCTAAAAAAATTCTAGTTGTTGATGATGTTGCAGATGACAGGTTAGTGGCTAAGATTATTCTAGAGAGAGCCGGTTATGTTGTTGTTGAGGCGAAAGATTGGAAAGAAGCCTTGGCCATAATTAAAAAGGGAGATCTCGCTTTGGTTTTATTGGACTTAAGAATGCCGGAAATGGATGGTTTAGAGCTGTTGGGTAAGATAAGAAAAGAAAATTCTAAGGAATCACTGCCTGTTCTTATTTATTCTTCTGCACCTAATACCGGCGATGACTATAAATTTTATGGTTCAAACGGATATGTAAAAAAATATTGTGATCCTAAAGCTCTTGTTTCTAAGGTTAAGGATGTGTTGAAATGAAAGAGAACCTTTTGGCATAAAGTATGCATGTTAATTATTAAGGAACCTGGGGAGGAAACGATGAAAGCTCAGATAAAAAAAGTCCTGATAATTGATGATTCCGACGATGATAGACTACTTGCAAAAAAAATATTAGAGAAACATGGCTATAAAGTTTTGGAAGCAAGTAACTGGCTTGATGCTATTAGCCTAGTAGAAAATGGCAGTATTGATCTGGTGATTTTGGACCTTAGGATGCCAGAAATGGATGGCTTTGAATTGCTGGGAATAATCAGAAAACACAATAACAAGCTTGAACTCCCAATAATAATGTATACGTCGTCGACTACGGTAAGCGCAAAGGATTGCGTTTCAAAAGGTTCTAATTATTTTGTACAAAAATATAGCGATCCAAAAATACTGCTAGATAAAATAGAAGAAGCTTTTTCTGTTATATAAGTCTCATTGCTGTCTCAAATACAGCATCGGGTTTTACGTCTAGCATACATACATGGGTGTTTATTGGACATTCCATGTGGCCATGTGAGCCACATGGCCTGCAATCAAGAGTAGCTTCCATTACAGCGGCTTTTTCCGAGAAGGGATAAAATCCTAGGCTTTTTGTCGTCGGTCCAAAAATAGCTATCACGGGAACACCTAGGCCTACGGCGATATGTTGTGGGGCACTGTCGTTGGTTATCAAGAGTCGTGCCTTTCCGAGAAGGTAAAATAATTCAGGGATGCTTAGTTTTCCGGTCATATCCGTTATTCTTCTGCTCGGCGGTAGCATGGATACTATAGCGTCAGAAAACTTTATGTCTGCTTTGTCTCCGGTGATTATAATTCTATATTCTGTCATCTTTAACAATTTACTAATTGTTTCAGCGTAGCCTGTGCTGGTCCATCTTTTTGTGTGCCATTTTGAGCCAGGAGCAACAGCGATAAAACTTCCTTTTTCTATAGCGACAAGGTCTTTTCTGTCAGACTCTGCTGGTGGAAATAATATGTATGGATGTTTTATATCTGGCTGTGCTTTTTTGAAATTTTCATCCATTGCTTCAAGTAATGAATGATTTTTGAACACTTCGTGCTCTCCAACGCGCTCAACTTTTTTTGTGAACCAAAAACTAAAAGCAGCGTCTTTAAATCCGATAACCTGTTTGGCACCGCTTAATCTTGCTATTATAGATGATCTTAAGTATCTATGAACACAGAGCATGGTATCCAGTTTTAATTTCCTAACGGAAAAAATTATTTGTAAGAGCCCAAGTATGCCACTTTGGGTATCATTTTTGTCGTAGGTTATTAAGGACGCCAGTCTTGGGTCATGATCGAATATAGGTTCTATATTCTTTTTGGCGATAAGATAGACTTGAGCCTGGTCGCCGTAGAGTTCCTTTATCTTTCCGATCATTTCTGCTACTAGGACGGTGTCACCTAAAAATGCTGTTTGCAAGATGCCTATTTTTCTCATAAGGTATACTAATAATGCAAAAACAGTTTTGTTTCTATAAAAATTATGAACTTCTTGATTGTGGGGACCTTAGGCGCCTGGAAAGGTTCGGTGATCTTGTAATAGACCGTCCAGCCAAACAGGCCATTTTTTCTAAAAAACTGCCTAAAGCAATGTGGGATAAAGCTGACGCTGTGTTCATGGACGGGTGGTCACTTAAAAAAGGACTACCGGAAAGTTTTATCCTGGACCTTGGGCATGTAAAAATGGAATTAAAGTTCGTTGCTTCCGGCCAAATAGGGATATTTCCGGAGCAGGCCGTTAATTGGGAATGGCTGTTACAACTTTCACAGGGACTTAAAAAGTCTGTTTCAACGCTTAATTGTTTTGGGTATACCGGAGCATCAAGTTTATTTGCAAGCTATTTGGGAGAAGTGTGTCATGTTGACGGTTCAAAGCCTGCGGTCAAGTGGGCCAGCGATAATGCGCGCTTATCTGATCTACAGGACAAAAGTATTCGCTGGATAGTAGAAGATGTACTTACTTATATGAAAAGAGAAATAAAACGTGGCAAAAAATATGATGGTTTTATTTTTGACCCACCAGCCTTTGGTCGAGGTAAAGATGGCAAGGTATGGTCATTACAAAAAAACCTTCATGAACTTATAGCTTTAAGCATGGAGCTTTGCAGCGAAGACATAAATTTTTTTATTCTAAGTGCTCATGACCCGCAGATTAGCGAGAAAGAGTTAAAAGAAGTGTTGTTGAACTTAAAAGGGATTAAAAGCAGTAATATAGAAATGCTTAAACTTGATATACTATCAAAAACAGGAAACTCTTTACCATGCGGTGTTTGCGCTAGGTTTAAAAATTGTTGAACATAATAATAAAGTATGTTAAACCTTTTGCGCTTCAATAATGTCGGGGAGTAGCGCAGCCCGGTTAGCGCATCTGCCTTGGGAGCAGAGGGTCGCTGGTTCGAATCCAGTCTCCCCGACCAATTTTCCTTGGTACATATCGGACACATAGGTTACACATTATTCGGTTCTTCCCCATTAACGGGGGCACGGTAACATTTAACAACATAAAGCTCTAACACGAAGTCTGTAATTTTCAAAGTTCCTAAATCCATAAGCACGTTTTTGAATGGTTTTCATTTTGTTA
>Ga0247841_10002471_pt1 | contig 36827 bp, 36 predicted proteins | sample LaCruzMarch2015__2_FD_192410 | JGI IMG/M metagenome (GOLD analysis project Ga0247841, IMG submission 192410) | Freshwater microbial communities from meromictic Lake La Cruz, Castile-La Mancha, Spain - LaCruzMarch2015_18m | ecosystem: Environmental > Aquatic > Freshwater > Lake | place: Spain... | reverse complement strand
GATCGACTCTTCACACTCATTTTTAAGGCCACCGGGACATGGTGTCTTTTTCATTGAGGCAACGTATCTTTTCCGCTCCTCCTGCTTTTCCCTCCCCGGTGTCTTTTCATTTGAGTCAATTCGCGGCGTCGGGCGACCGCGAGACGCCGATTGACTCGCTGCGGGAAAAGGGAATACGTTTGCCGGTTCCTTCATGACGATTCTTGACCGCTACATCCTGAACAAGTTTCTGGTGCCGTTTTTCTGCTGCTTTTTCGGGTTCATCGCGATCTGGTTTATTTTCGATCTGAGCGACAACCTGCAGGATTTCATCCAGGGAAAGGCGGGGCTGGACGTGCTTCTGGAATACTACGGGTCGCAGATCCCGCAGATCGTGGTGCTTTGCCTGCCGATCGGTCTTTTGCTTGCCCTCCTGTATTCTCTGACCGCGATGTCGCGTGCGAACGAGATCATCTCGATGATGGGAGCCGGGCTGAGCCTGACACGGATCATCGTGCCCCTGATCGGCGTGGGACTCGTTCTTTCCGCCGTGACCGCGTATTTCAATCAGGAGTCCGCGCCGCACGCGGCGGCGATCCGCAAGCAGATGCTGAGCGACATCAAGCGCGGAAAGAAGCGGGACTTCAAAATCAAAGGCCACCTGTTCCGCAACCGGGAAGACATGCGCACGTGGTATATGAACAGCTTCAATGTCGAGCTGGGCCTGCTCCGGGAAGTCCAGATCATCCAGCAGAACGCAAACGGCGACATCCTCAAGCAATGGTATGCCAGCAAGGGGAACTATGATCCCATTCTCAAACGATGGACGTTCACCGGCTGCCGCTATGTGGAGATGAGCCCGGAAGGCGAGATGATCAAGTCCGAACTGCGTGGGACCATCGTGATTGACGGCTGGTCGGAGACGCCGTGGAGGATCTCCAGCTCCGTGATGAACCCGGACTTTCTCTCGGTATCGGAACTCCGGGACTATCTGCAATTCAACAGCGATTTTCCTGAAAAGCGTCTGGGAGCATACCGCACGCACCTGAATTTCCGCTGGGCGCTTCCCCTGGTGTGCCTGGTGGTGGTTTTCCTGGCCGCGCCGATGGGAATTGTTTATTCGCGGAGGGGAATCCTGGGCGGCGTGGCCACGGCGATCGGGCTGTTTTTTTTCCTGGTTTTTCTGAGCAGCCTTTTCATTGCGCTGGGGAAAGGCTCGCGGATTCCGCCTTTCTTGGCCGCATGGGGACCGCTGATCCTGTTTTTTGGGATCGGGCTGTTTCTGCTGTGGTACCGTTCGACGAACCGCGATCTGCCGAAGTTCAAATTGCCGGGATTTTGATCCCCCCTTCCGAAGATCCATGGCAACCAGGCAATCGTTCATCTCGCGGATCCTCTGGTTCGGAGTGGGCGGGGTGGCGAGCGTCTGTCTGAATTTCGGCCCCTTCGAGTGGTTGACAACGAGGGCCGGGGTTCCGAACTGGGCGGCCCTGGCCATCAGCCTCACGTTCGTCACCGCGCTTTTTTCGGTCTGGAATTATCACATCAATTTCCGCACCGTGCGCCGGTGGCGGGATTGTCTTCCAAGATATCTGGGGGCGCTGGCCGCCTGCTGGCTGATCAGCTATCTGCTGACCCTCACCGGCATCAGGGAATGGGGAACTTCGAGGATTTCCCGGCTGCTCGTTTTCTTTTTCGTGCAAAGCGGGGTGAGCATTCTCAAATTTGGCCTTTATCATTACTGGGTCTATCCCCAACATTCCGGAGATGAGCAGGCCTGACACAATATGAACCTATCCGAACTCTCCGTTACGATTCTCATTCCGGCATTCAACGAGGAACACGCCTTGGAAGAAACCGTGGACGTGATCTCCCGCCAGCGGGTCCATTTCAAAGATCTGGAAATTGTTGTCATCAACGACGGCTCCCGGGACCGGACATCCGAGATCGCGCGCAAGCTGCCCGTCACGCTCATCGAGCATGAGCAAAACCGCGGATACGGCGCGGCATTGAAAAGCGGACTGCAGGCCGCGAAGCACGACTACATTCTCATCACCGATGCGGATGGCACCTACCCCCTCGAGGACGTGCCCAAACTGGCGGCCGATGCATGGAACTACGACATGGTCGTGGGGGCACGCACCGGTGACGTCGTTCACATTCCCCTCCTGCGGCGACCGGCAAAATGGCTCATCACCCGGCTCGCGGAGTATCTCAGCGGGAGAAAAATCCCCGATCTCAATTCCGGCATGCGGATTTTCCGCAAGGATGTCGCCCTGAAATTCCTGACCCTTTATCCCGACGGCTTTTCGTTCACCACCACCATCACCCTGGCGTTGCTGACGAACCATTACCGCGTCAAATTCGTCCCCATCAACTACCACAAACGGCTGGGCAAATCCTCGATCCACCCGGTCCGGGATTTTACAAATTTCACGATCCTGATCATCAGGATCTGCGCCTGCTTCAAGCCGTTGAATGTCTTCGTGCCGCCGGCCTTGGTCCTGATCATTGCGGGGCTGCTCAAGGGAACCCGCGACTACGTGCTGCAGGACCACATCGGCCTGCTGGCGGGGGCGCTCGTGCTCACGGGGGTCCAGATGCTTTTCATCGGGCTTTTGGCCGACCTCATTGACCAGCGGATGAAGCTTTGAGGCGCAGGCGCAGCCAGCCCGGGAAAGCGAGGAGCGAATCGAGCGCTATGGCCGCCAGCACCATTCCCGTCCATTCCACCGGTTGGAGGTATTGCCCCAGCGCGTCGCCCACGGAAAAACAGGCGGCCACGTAGCCCACCGCAGGAGCCCAAACGGGCAGGAAGGCAACGATCCTTCCCGGGATCAGGCAGAAGAGCAATCCGAGAAGAACGAGCCATCCGGGCCACCGGAGGCCGAAAGCCGGAGGATTCCCCGCATCGCCCGGCCTGGCAAATCCCCAGGCAAAAAAATCCGCGGTCTTGCGAAGCAGGGCGGTAGCGGACGGGTTCATGGGCGGAAGAGAGGCGGTCAATTTCTCAAACACTCCCTGCGGCATCCGGAAAAGCATTTCCAGTTCCGCGGGAGTTTCCTGCCAGCGGAGGGAATTTTCCTCCAGCATCTCCTTGTGAAAACGCGCCGTATTGAATTCGGCCCGCGGCTGCCGGTTGCCGTCCCCGGCGATAAAAAACCTCTCGAGCGAGAGCCTCACGCAGCCGGACGGGTTGTTGAGGAAGGCCGAAACCGCAAGGGATTTCGAGACCGAATAGAATTTCTTCTTGTCCCGCAGCAACGCCACCCACTCGGGTCCCAGCGGACTGTCGGCCTGGCCGTTGTCCAATGCTTTTTTGAAAATGTGCTGCCGGAAGGCGTAGCCGGGCAAATCTTCGCGGGCCTTCAGGACCAGCGGACGCAGAAGCTTGCGATACTCCGGGCAGGAGCCCTCCGGGGGAACAAAGGGAAGGGTCGAGCTGAGGAACAACCAACTCCCCTGCCCGCCGGCCCCCGACGTCGCGATCAGCACCACCGTGGCAGCCAGCACAAACCAACTTCGGCACCCCCACGTTGACAGCCTCCTGTTGACAAGGAACAGGAAGACAACGAGCACCGCCCAAATCGGCTTGCCGAGGGTCTTCAACAGCGCAATGGCCCCGGCCCCGGTCAGGAAGAGAAAGATGTTCTGCTTTCGCGCCAGCCGCTTGAGGGGAAAGGCCAGCGCTGTCGTTGTGACAAACGCCGCGAGCAAGGCCGTTTCGGCGATCAGCTCCTGTTCATACCAGAGCGAGTTTGGCCAGACCGCATAGAGGGTGGTGACGACAGGAATCCACACCGCCCGGAACCGGGTGACATGGCCGACGATCCATCCCAGCGGAACCACAACCAGCAGTCCCAGGAGGTGCTGGATCACCACAAGAGTCGTGGAAGGGGAAACCGGCGACAAGGGCAACGGAAGCAAAAGCAAAGGATAAAGCCATCGGCGCTTTTCGGGAAGATGAAGGGCTCCGCTCGTCCAGAGGTCCACGACCGACCGGAAGTAGGAATGGCTGTCGCTCCCGAAAAAAATCACCGGAAGCGCCCGCATCATCTCAAACCGCAGCCACCCCCCGATCAAAACCGCAGGGATGCAAAGCAGCAGGCAGCGCCCCAAGGAAATGCCGTAGCCTGAATCGGGAGAGGACACCGAGGGAAGGGTTCCATCAGCGAATTTCCAAAAGCGTGCGAGTGGAGCGGGCAGGCGAAGCATCGGTTGGTCAGCCCACCACGAAAGCACCGCCCGATCCATCATTTTCTCGAACACACGCAGCACAGGCATCAGGAATCTTGACCAGCGGGGGCATCTCGCCTCTGCTGGAACGATATGAACGATTTTGTCCTCGGGTCCGGCCCTGCAGCCATCGCCTGCGCCCAAGCCCTTGTGGCGCGGGGCCGGCGGGTCACGATCCTTGATGCCGGGGAAAAGTTGGAGCCCGCCCGTCAGGAGGTGCTGGACCGCGTCGCCGCCCTGCCCTCCGGGAAATGGGATGCGTCCGACCTTGCGGTGCTGCGCGGGGAGCAGGAAAAAGGGCATGGCAACATCCACCAGAAGCTCCTCTACGGCTCGGATTACCCCTATCGCGATGATGAGGATTCGATGCAGAGCGGGCGGGCGGAAAGCCCGTTCCATTATTCGCTGGCGCAGGGCGGGCTCAGCAGCGTGTGGGGCGCCTCGTTGCTGCCGGTGAGTCCGGACGATATCCGCGACTGGCCGTTTCCCTACGAGGATCTGGTCCCGCACTACCGGGCGATCTTCGACTGGCTGCCAACGGCGGCGGGCGAGCCGGACGGGCTGGCCGGGATCCTTCCCTCCTATTCCCAGAAACCGGAACCGCTCCGGTTTTCGCGCCAGATCGAGGGCCTCGTTCAGGATCTGAAAAAAGGCTGTCCGGACGACATCCGTTTTGGCCGGTCGCGTCAGGCGGTTTTCACCGGTGGACGAAACGGGGGACCGGGCTGCGTCTATTGCGGGCGCTGCCTTTACGGGTGCCCCTACGGGCTGATCTACTCGACCGCCCACACTCTTGAGGACATGCGCAAGAGCGAACGGGTCGATTACCGCGACCGGCAGCGGGTCGAACGGCTGGAGCAATCGGGGGACAAGGTGCGCATCCATACGACCGATCTGCGGACGGGCGAGTCGGCCTGCTTCGAAGCCGGGCGGGTCTTTGTCGGCACGGGGATCCTGCCCACGGCCTGGCTTGTCCTGCGCTCGCGCGATGCGATCGGCCGGAAAGTGGTGATGAAGGACAGCCAGTATTTCATCTACCCGTTTCTGCGCGCCCCGTTGACGCGCGGGGTGCAGGACGAACCGCTCCACACGCTCTCGCAACTCTACATGGAAATCCGTGATCCCAAAATCAGCAAGCATCTCGTCCACCTGGAGATTTTCAGCTACAGCGACTATCTCAAACGGGCGCTCATGCAGACGCCGCTGAGGTTTGTTCTCTCCAACCCGTGGGCGGCCGAGCAGTTCTTTGGGCGGGTCCTCATCATGCAAGGCTTTCTGCATTCGGAGGATTCCCGGACGTTTTCGGTCGAGTTGCAGGCCGGGGGGCGTCCGAAGCTGCACCTGGAGGCAAACAAACGCGGTCCTGGCTGGTCACAGGCGGTCAAGGTTGGCTTCAAACTTCTTTCGCAGGCGCACCGGCTCCGCGGGGCGCCGATCCTGCCGGCGCTGCAATTTGCGGATCCCGGGCGCAGCTACCACTCGGGCGGAGGGTTTCCGATGCGGAAAAATCCGTCGGAATGGGAGACCGATCCGCTCGGCCGCCTGCCGGGATGGGACCGCATCCATCTCGTGGACGCCTCGACATTTCCCAGCATCCCCGCCACGACCATGGTCCTCAACATCATGGCCAACGCGCACCGCATCGGAACCGCGGCGGCTGACTTATGAGCCTCCGTGTCGGCATCACCGGAGCACGCGGATACCTTGGCTCGACGCTTGTGCGACATTTCCGCAACACCGGCTGCGAGCCGGCCGCATGGCACCGCGGCGCGGAAGCCGGGTCGCGCTACGAGCTCGGGGGCAACCTGAAATCCCTCGACTGGAGGAACGTCGGCGCGGTTGTTCACTGCGCGTATGATTTCCGGGCGCGCGGATGGGAGGACATCCATCGGATCAACGTGGAGAGCAGCCTGTCGTTGTTGGGGGAGACCGTTTCGCGTGGCGCGCGGTTTGTGTTCATCTCCTCGATGAGCTCCTACGAGGGCTGTCAGTCTCTTTACGGAAAGGCGAAGCTCGAGGTGGAAAAGGCGGTGCTGGCGGCCGGCGGCACGGTGATCCGGGCGGGTCTCATCTACGGGGACCCGCCCGGAGGGCTCTTCGCCACGCTCTGTCGCGCGGTTCGCGCGCTTCCGCTGGTTCCCATGATTGGCCGGGGAAATTTCCCTCAATGCCTCGCGCACCATGACGACCTGGCCCGGCTGGTTGCCGGCGTGGCGGATGGAAGCCTCGTTCTTCCGGCATGTCCCCACAGCGCCGCTCACCCGCAGGCCATCCTCTTCCGCGACCTTCTCAGAAAGATCGCGGTGCTCCAGGGCCGGCGGACAACCTTTCTCCCCGTGCCCTGGCGGGCGATTTACGCGGCCATGGTCTGTGCCGAGCGGGCCGGGCTGGGCCTGTCCTTCCGTTCCGACAGCCTGCTCGGGCTTGTCCATGCGAATCCCGCGCCGGTTTTTGATCTGCCCGGTGGGTTCCGTCCTTTCCCGGAGGGTGCCGGGACATGAAGCCGCTTTTTTTGTTCAGCGTTGACGTCGAGGAGTTCGACGTCGATCCGCCGGGCCGTGCGTTTCGGCGCACATCGCTGCCCGATCTGCTGGCGGTTTACGTGCGATGGCTGGGTGAACAAAAGGCGACTTTTTTCGTTGTTGGAGAGGTGGCGCGAAGGTTTCCGGAGGCGATCCGGGCGCTGCACGCGGCCGGGCATGAACTGGCCTGTCACACCGATTCCCACCGGCGACTGGATGAGATGACTCCGGAGGTGCTTCGCCACGATCTCGATCAGAACCGCGAGGCGATCCTGGCCGCCGCTCCCGCTGCGGAGATCACCGGGTTCCGGGCTCCGGTCCTCTCGATGATTCCCACGACCGCATGGGCCTACGAAGTGCTCGAGTCGCTGGGTTTCGAGTATTCCAGTTCGGTGCTGGCCGCAAAAAACCCGCTCTACGGGTGGCCGGAATTCGGCGCCGTCCCGCGCCGCTTCGGGCGCGTGCTCGAAATGCCGCTGACCATGGCCCGCTTCGGTCCGCTGTCTGTGCCTTTCGCCGCCGGAACGTATTTCCGCTGCCTTCCCGCCGCATGGCTTCTCCGCCGGTTCCGCGCCTGTGCGCGACAGGGAACCCCGGTTCTCGGATATTTCCACCCGTATGACATCGATACCGCACAGGAGAGGGTCATGAACCGCGGGGTGCGCGGCAACCCGCTCCTGAACGCCCTTCTTTATTTCCATCGCAACAGGACGATTGACCGCCTGAACTTGACTCGCCAAGAGGGTTTACGCATCGTCCCGTATCACGAATATGCCAGAAGTGTCCCCTGAGAACCGACCGGCTCCCCATACGAAAGCTCTGCCGGACAAGCCGCTTGGAAACCCCACGGAAAGAGTCCTGCCCGGACGCGCCCCGTGATGGAAGGCGGAACGGCGGAAAAAGCAAACGGCCTGCGTTCCTTTTTTGAGAGCGGACGCTACCGGCCGTGGTTCGCGGCGGCGCTGATCGGACTTTTCCTGCTCGGGGCCTGGATGCGGTTCTCCCTTCCACAGGTTCCCCTCACCAACAGAGATTCCGGCGGGTATATCAGCCCGGCACTCGCGCTGCTTGCGAACGGAACCTATGAACCTTCCCACCGGAATTTTCCCTACGCCGCATTCGTCGGGAGCCTGCTGAAAGTGTCGGGATCCTTTTCCTCGATCACGATCACGCAACACCTGCTTGGCCTGGCCGGGGGGCTTGTCTTCTGGCTGACCTGGATGCGATTGAAAATCTTTTTGCCCGGAGATTGGCGGATCACGGCGTGGCATGCCGTGCTGGGGCTCGGGTTGGTCTGGGGGCTGCTACTCTCGGCGCAGCCGGTCTTTTACGAGCACTCGATGCGACCCGAAGCCATCTATCCCTTCGTGATCAGCCTGCATCTTTTCGGGGCGGTTTGTTTTCTGGAGAGATCGCTCGTTCGGAAGTCGCTGCCGCCCGCCATCTGGTGGGGGGCGTTCATGACGGCTGTTTCCCTCGGACTTTATGTCCTGAAGCCCATCTGGGGGCTCGCGGTGGTGAGCGGCGGGCTGCCGTTTTTGATCGTGTTCTTCTGCGCCCGGGGAAAATGGCGGGGGGTTCCCTTTGTGGCTGGTGCGGTTGGCGCGGTGGCCGGGACCGTTTTGTTCTTGGTGCCGGAGTCCGTCCTTTCCGCAAGCCGGCCTCATTCGGTTTCCCTCCTCAACTCGCAGTTGTTCTTCGTGCATGCAAACCTGATCGAGCGGGAGCTCCGGCGCGATCTGGCAAAGCCGGGAGAGCCGCCCTTTCCGCGTGAAATCCTCCTCGCCACCGCGGACAGATTCCGCGACGGGTTCGGCGAAACCACCCGGAAGCGTTACCGCACGCTCGGGTTCAGCCCGGACTTTTTTATGTATGGCGAGGCGAACTACCAGGCACAAAAATACTTTCAATCCCGGCCCGGCGGGACGGACCGGTTCTACCGGCATTATTACATCCGGGCCTGGCTCGGGCAGCCATTCCAAATGCTGTGGAAAATCCTCCGGGAGCTGAGTGTCTTTTACCGGTGCGACAGCAAGCTCACCAGTGCCGGGACCATGCTGGAATTCCACAAATGGTATGCGGAATCGGCCGCCATCCATGCCGCGCCCGAATATTTGAAACCGTTCCGCGGATGGGGTCCGTTCCGCGACTACATGGCCGAGGTGCGCCGCACCACTGCCGCCGATGATCCCTACCGGAGGGATCTGATGCTGGTTTTCTTGAGCGTGGTCGATGCCACGTATGTCGTCGTCCTCCCCCTGTTCCTGATTGCCGGATTCCTCTGGGGACGGAAGCCGGGCACACTCCCCGGCGTCCCGCTCCTCTGGCTCGGCGCCTGGATCTTCAGCTACAACTTCGCCATCACCCTCACCGTGGCCCTTGTCCACAGCATGAGCATCCAGAGATATGCCGACACCCAGTTCTGTCTGACCCTCTTCAGCTTCTGCTCGGGGGTCCTGCTCCTTGCAGCCATTTTGACCACGCGCTTTTTTCCGCCACGCCCCGCCGACGGGTGACCAACCCCATGCCAGTCCACTGCCACCGAACGATTTTCCGGCTGAACTTGACTCTCCAGGAGGGGTTCCGCATTGTTCCCCCTCGCGAATATGCCAGAAGTGCCCAATAAAATCCGCCCGGTTCCCCATACGAAAATCGCGGTGATCATCCCTTGTTACCGGGTCCGCGGTTTCATTGTCGATGTCGTCCGCAACGCCCTCGAAGTCGCAGACTATGCCGTGGTGGTTGACGATGCGTGCCCGGAACATTCTGCGGACCGCCTCGTGGAGTCGGTGAGCGACCCGCGCCTGCAGGTGCTCCGCCACGAAACAAACCAGGGGGTCGGAAGCGCGGTCATCACCGGATTCTCCGCGGCACTGAAGACCGACGCGGAGATTTTCGTCAAGATGGATGGCGACGGGCAGATGGATCACAAATGGCTGCCCCGGCTGGTGGAGCCGCTTCTGCTCGGCCATGCCGACTTCACGAAGGCAAACCGGTTTTACGATCTCACCGCGCTCGAAGCGATGCCGTTCGTCCGGCGGCTTGGAAATTTCGGACTCACCTTCCTCGCGAAGGCGGCGAGCGGGTTCTGGCACATCTCCGATCCCACGAACGGCTATCTCGCAATCCGCCGGGGGGCGCTGGAGATCCTCAACCTCAACGCCCTTCACAAGAGATACTTTTTTGAGATCGGACTCCTTGTCCAACTGAACATCATCCGGGCGGTCGCGCGCGATGTTCCCATCCCGGCAAAATACGACAACGAGACCAGCTCGCTCAACCCCGTCAAGATCCTCTTCAGCTTCCCGCCGAAACTTGCCCTCGGGCTCGCGCGGCGGATCTGGTGGAGGTATTTTGTTTACGACATCAACATGGTGACGCTTTTTCTGGTCACGGGCACATTGCTTTTGCTCGGCGGCGCGGGTTTCGGCGCCGCGAAATGGGCGGAAAATTTTGCGACCGGCGGAAGCCATCCGGCGGGGACGATCGCGGTCGCCCTGCTTCCGGTGGTGCTGGGTTTCCAGCTTCTGTTGCAGGCGCTGGTCCTCGATGTCATTGACAAGCCGGATGAACCGCTCAGCAACCTGATGGTCCGTCGCCTCCCGGCTCCTCCGGCAGATGAGTCCGCCCCGTCAACCGCGGGCTAGAAAGGCACCCGATACAAATGGAAACACCAAAGCCGGTCGTGCGCATCCGGCAATTTTTTGATAGCGGCGCCTACAGGCCGTGGTTCGCGGGGGCGGTCGTCTGCCTGCTTTTGCTCGGTGCGTGGGTGCGCTTTTCGATCCCGCTGGCTCCGATCACGAACAGGGACACCGGCGGATATATCAGCCCGGCTCTCGCGTTGCTTGTTGACGGAACTTACAACCCCTCTCACCGGAACTTCCCGTATCCGGGATTCATTTGGCTCCTTCTCAGGACGACCGGGACATTTGCTTCGATCTCGGTCGCGCAGCACCTGCTCGGTCTTGCGGGGGCGGTCATTTTTTGGCTGACCTGGCTGCGGCTGGGGGTGTTTCTGCCGCGCGATTGGAAGATGACGGCACTGCACGCGGTGCTGGGGCTCGGGTTGGTCTGGGGGTTGGTGCTCTCGATGCATCCGGTTTTTCTGGAGCACTCGATGCGGCCGGAGGCGATCTATCCTTTCGTGATCAGCCTGCATCTTTTCGGGGCGGTTTGCTTTTTGGAATGCTCGCTCATCAGGAAGTCGCTGCCGCTCGCCATCTGGTGGGGGCTTTTCCTGACGGTTGTCTCCTTCGGAATCTACGTCCTCAAGCCGATCTGGGGGCTTGCGGCGGTGAGCGGCGGGCTGCCGTTTTTGATCGTCCTCTTCTGTGCGCGGGGAAAATGGCGGGCGGTGCCGGTTGTCGCCGGCGCGTTGGGAGCCGTGGCGGGAATCGCGCTTTTTATTCTGCCGGACTCGATCCTTTCCTCGCGCCACCCGCAGCCGGTCGCGCTCATCAACGAGCAATTGTTTTTTGTGCACGCCGATTTGATCGAGCGGGAGCTCCGGCGCGATCTGGCGAAGCCGGGAGATCCGCCCTTTCCCCGTGAAATCCTCCTCGCCACCGCGGACAAATTCCGCGCCGGGTTCAACGAAAAAATCCTGAGACCCTACCGCACGCTCGGGTTCGATCCGGATCTGTTCATATATGGCGAAGTGAACTACCAGACACAAAAATATTTTCAGGGCAGGCCCGGCGGGGTCGACCGGTTTTACCGGCATTATTACGTCCAGGCCTGGCTCCGGCAGCCATTCCAAATGCTGTGGAAAATTCTCCGGGAGCTGGGCGTGTTTTACCGTTGCGATGGCAAGCTCACGCGGTCCGGGACCGTGCTGCAATTCCACAAATGGTATGCGGAATCGGTCGAGATCCTCGCCGAGCCCGATTATTTGAAGCCGTTCCGCAGATGGAGTCCGTTCCGGGACTACATGGCCGAGGTGCGCCGCACCACTGCCTCTGATGAACCCTACCGGAGGGATTTGATGCTGGCTTTCCTGAGCGTGGTCAACGCCACGTATGTCGTCGTCCTCGGTCTGTTCCTGGTCGCCGGATTCCTCTGGGGAAGGAAGAAATCACTCCCTGGCGTCCCGCTCCTCTGGCTCGGTGCCTGGATCTTCAGCTACAACTTCGCCATCACCCTCACCGTGGCCCTTGTCCACAGCATGAGCATCCAGAGATATACCGACACCGAGTTCTGTCTGACCCTCTTCAGCTTCTGCTCGGGAGTTCTGTTCCTTGCAGCCATTTTGACCGCGCGCTTTTATCCCGAAAACGGGTTCTCCGTGTGCTCCGCGTCTTGTGCGAGGAATCGGCGGATCGAGGTCAATCCAACTTGAGAAGCCGCCCCCGCTTTTTCACCCATTTGAACACGGTGTAAAAGAGGATGATCACCAAAACAAGGTAGAGAAGATTGATCATAAGCGCGCACAGGGAGCCCATGACATTGAATGTCCCGTGGTTGATCAGCTCCCTCATCCCCTCGAAGACATAGGTGGAAGGCAGGCAATAACCGATGTATTGAACGGCTTTGGGCAGAGCGGACAGGGGATAAAAAACGGCCGAAAAAGGCTGGATGAGAAAGATAAACCCAAAAGCCAGGATCTGGGCCGCCGTCCCGAAACGGAAAATAACAACCGTGATGAGAAACCCCAGCGTGCAGCCGAACAAAATCAAATTGAAAAGGAACGGCAGAACCGCAAAACCGAGAACAAAGATGTTGAACTGGTAGCAGATGACAGCCAGCACGGAAATGACCACAAGGCCGGCAGCCACCCGGATCATGACAAGAAAAACGGTTGCCACCAGGAATTCCGAGATCGAAAGCGGCGTGACAAACAGGTTCAAAAAGTTTTTCTCCCAGACATCCTCAAGAAATGTGGTGGAAACGGATCCCTGGGACTGTTGAAGCATTCCCCAAAATATGACCGCCCCCAGCAGGACAGAAATGATATTGACGTTTCCCAGATTGAGGCGCTCCAGGTAAACGCTAAGAAATCCCCAAACCAGCAGGTCCATTGTCGGCCAGAACAGGATATCCATCAAACGGGGCAGGCTTCTCCGGTAGAGATAGAGATGCCTGATGATCAGGGCGTTGATCCTATGCCACTTCATCGCTTCCCCTGGCAATTGTTAGAAACACTTCGTTCAAGTCTTTCCGGCCGTATTTCTTGATCAGGTCATCGGGAGTGCCTGTGTCCTTGACTTTTCCCTGGTGGATGAAGATCACCGACTCGCACAGCTCTTCGATTTCCCCCATGTTGTGCGACGTGTAAAGGATGGTGACATTCCTTTCCAATTGGATTTTTTTGAGAAGCTTTCTGGTCCTGTCCGCGATATCAGGATCAAGCGAGGCGGTGGGTTCATCGAGCAATAGAAGCCTCGGATCATTCAGAAGCGCCTTTGTCAGATTCACCCGGGTCAGCTGGCCCGTGGAAAGTTTGGAAGTCATTTTGGGGAGCAGGTCCTTGATGGTGAAGAAATCAACGAGCTCGGCGATTTTCGCGTCCACATCCCGGACCCCATAAAGCCTGGCGAACGTCTTCAGGTTTTCAATGACCTTCAGGTTTGTCGGCAATGCGACGTAAGGCGAAGAGAAATTCACCCGGTTCAAAATCTCTTCGCGGCGGGTTTTCATTTCCATTCCAAAAACCTTGATCGTCCCGCTGGTGGGAGTGATCAGATCAAGAATCATCTGGATGGTTGTTGTTTTTCCCGCCCCGTTCGGGCCGAGCAACCCCGTGATTTTCCCTTCTTCAATTTGCAGAGACAACCCGTCGACGGCAACAAACGACCCGAACTTTTTCACCAGGTTTTCGGTCTCGATGACAATCCCGGATTTTCCGGACGTAAAACGCTTTTCGGATGGCGTGGGCGGTTGATCTGCAGGCTCACCCCGGGGCGGCGTTTTCATGCCGTGCTCGTATCGGAACGGAACGGGAATGTCAACGGGCGGGGCCGGTTCACTGTGCCGCATGGAGCTTGAGGATGCGCTCCACTTCCTCGATCGCCTGCGGGTTCTGGTGCGCGCCGTGGTCCGATGGAACGATGCGTTCGCTCTGCGCGCCATTGAGGTGACTGCTCCAGTAAGGCACGACGCCGTCGCTCATCTCGGGCTTGGTGCGGTCCTTGTTGCCGCCCAGGCCGCGATCCCCACAAATCACATGATACGGAATGCCGGGTGTGAGCGGCACGGAGTTGATCGCCTTCACAAACCGGTTGTTCGGCGCGAGCGTATCCACGCTGTTCGGCATGCGCTTGAGCTTCAGCTCATCACTTTGAAATGTCGCGGCCTTATAAAATTCCTTGCCCGCGCCGATGAGAGTTGAGGGCGCCTTCACAAACATCGAGCCGATCCGTCCCGGCCAATTGCGGGCGAGATCGCTCCCCCGCAGCGGGGCGGAAATGAAAATCACACGTCCGACCTCCGGACGGTGCCCGAAGATGATGGCCTCGGTAATGAGCTTTTTGGTCTCCGGCTGAAGGTCCACCTCCTTCTTCTTGAAAATCTCCATCCAGACCTTGTCGCCGGTATCGGTGATCAGCAGCCTGGCGATGCATCCGCCCATGCTGTGCCCGATAACAACCATCGGCTTCTTCAAAGGAAATCTCTTTTCGATGGCATCGAGCTCTCGCCGCAGGATCGCCGCGGCATACGGGTACGGATACCCGCTCGGGTAGCTGAAGATCCAGAACTGGAAGTTCCGCCGGACCTGCTCGTCGCCACGAAGGGCATTGATCATCGGAGTCCAGGTCGCGGGCGAATCCATGAGGCCGTGAATAACGAGCACGACGGTCTTGTTCGGATCATATGGCTGCAGCCGGGTGATGCGCGCTGTCTCTTCAAATTCCTCCGGCCGCAGGAGGCGGGGCAGCTCTTGCATCTTGGAATTCGTGCTGGCAAGCATCACCGCCAGCGGAACGGTAAAGTCGGCGGCAAGAGGAACCATTCGTCCGTCGAACCGGATTTGCTCGGTGGATAGCGGATCCTCGAGGGAGAGGATGGCATGCCTGCCCTCAAAGCGGATCACGGCGGTGACGCCATAGAACGTGCGCGGCAGCCCGAAGGTCTCCTTCATGGCCTTGTTCTTATCCCTGCCGATGGCAACGAGCGGTGCGCCAAGCCCCTCCTTGAGAGAACGTTCGGTGACGTATTTCCCCTTCACGTCGAACTGGTCCGCCGGCACGAACGTGTAAAGCACGGGGTTCCACTGCGGGCGCGGGTCCGGCTTGTAGGTGAGAACGAACTCACCGCCCGGCGACGGCACGCGCAGCGGGCGTGTCCAAGGATCGATCTGCGCCCGCTTGATCGTCCCGATGGCGCGGGCGACGGCAAAGTTGTAATCCGCCCGCGCCGCCGCATCATCCGGGTTGCGGTCGAGCTCCTGGGCAGCCGCCTGCGCGGCGGAGAGGTATTCTCCGAGCGCAACCAAAGGCTCCCGGCGTTCCTTCCGCAGCGCCCTCGCGATGCCTTGCTCCACAGACAGGAGCGCGGAGGTCATCGACCGCACCGGGCGGAATTGCGGACGCTTCTCCGAGACGGTCGCGTATTGGGCGCAACCGGAAAGGACAAGCGCGAGGGAAAGAGCAAGGAGGGCGGATCGAGGCTTCATGGCGGTCATTTTGTGTCTGTTGAAATAAAAGAAGCGGAAGCCGTCAGCAAGTCCAATGGGTCATTGCCCGATTTCTCCAGCGCTGCCCGACGGAGCGGCAAAACCGGGGCGGCCTTCGCGGAAATGGAGGTAAAACTCGGTGAGAATAAACTCGCTCAGCCCCACGTCATCGCTTTTTAGCGGGCAGGCGGGAGCAGATAAAGCGTCATGGCAAAAATCAGGTAGACCATCAGCACCAGCACCCCGACAAACCATGCCGAGCGCCCGCTGCTCGTCACCAACGAGGCGGTCAGGGCGGCAATGAGCATCATCACCACCGCGCCCGGCCAGAAACAGAGGTCCATCGGCGACGGGCCAAGGAAGTAGCTGAGAAGCACCAGCACCGGTGCCACAAAGAGCGCGATTTGCGCAGCACTCCCGAGCGCGATACCCACGCTGAGGTCCAGCCGGTTCTTTCGCGCGCCGGAAAACGCCGCGGCCATCTCCGCCGCCGCTCCGACCAACGCCACGACGATGAAACCCACAAATGCCTGAGTCATCCCGAAAGTCACCGCGGCCTCCTGCACAGACTCGACGAACACCTCGCTCACCAGCGCCACCAACAGCGTGACGCCCGCCAGCGTGGCCAGGGCCAGCCCGATGGGCCACGGGGCTTCCTCCCCGGCCTCGTCGTGCGCCGCGCCGCCGAAGACTTCGCGATGGGTCTTGAGAGAAAACAGCAGGCCCAGCCCGTAAGCCGTGATGAGCAACAGCGACAGCCCGACGCTCAGCTTCCCGGTGAACTCGGTGCCCGTGGTGGAATCCGCGGCGGCGATTGCCGACGGAACCAACAGTGCGACCGTGGCTAAAAAAAGCAGACCGGCCTGAAGGCGGGCGCCGGACAGGTTGAATTCCTGCACATGGTGTTTGAGGCCGCCGAGAAGAAAGGAAGCGCCCAGCATGAACAGCGTGTTGGTGACAATCGCGCCGGCGATGGATGCCTTCACGAGCATGTATTCGCCGGCGCGCAGGGCGGTTAGGGCGATGACCAGCTCGGTCAGGTTTCCCAACGTGGCGTTGAGCAGACCGCCGACCGCGTCTCCGGTCTTGGCCGCCACGGACTCGGTGGCGTGGCTCAACAGCGCCGCCAGAGGCACAATGGCCAGAACGGACAGCACGAAAAGCAGCGTGTGCGATCCGGGCATGAGCTTGCTGGCCGCGAGCACAACGGGCACAAAAGCCAGCAGCCAGAGCAGGGGGTTGTGTCGGATTTCTTTGAGGAGGGGATTCATGGGTTCATGCGGCTTTTTGTTCTGCGCGGGATAAAAAGATTTTTGATAGCACGGCGACGAAAAGCCCGGTGGAGAGTCCGCACATCAGGATCCCGGTCAATCCCTCAACCGGCCCAAGCATCCGCCATGCCTGCGGCAGCAGGACATCGCCATAGCCGATCGTCGCGTAAGTGGTCCCCGAAAAGTAAAAGGCGGTCCCCGCGTCCGGCAGACATCCCCACCACAGATAAAAAAGTGCCCAAACGCTGATCTCCGCCGCGTGGAACAGGAGGAGCAGCCACGTCATCCGGACAAGCAGCCAGGCGATGGGCCACGGCCGTGCCGGCAGCGCGCCGCGCTGGTTGAAAAAAGCCTGCAGGATCAGTGCAAACCCGGCCAAGTGCAGGAGAACCGTGGCGGCCACGAGAGCTGCGCCGATGAAAAAAATGGAAAACATTTCCGGGTAGGATGCTTTTGTTTCTATTCCCTGATCCCGGCGCTGTCGAGCAGGACAATCCGGCTTGTGGGGCCCGCGGAGTCTTTCCTTCCCGTTGCCAGCCAGTGCTCCAGTGAACGCTCGTCGAAGCGATGCACTCCTGAGAAAGTGCGCCGACAATCTCCGCGCCGGGTTGAACCCGCTCATCATCAGCTTCGGCGACGGCGTGGCCGGAGCGATGTTTCTCCTCAAAAATTCCAGAGATCTTTGACCGGCCTCATTTCCTAATTCTCCGTGTGCTTCGCGTCCGTGGTTAAAAACGTTTTTCGGATTTAAAGAATGTGTCGAAGTCGTCGCTGCGGGTGCTTGCGCTTTTCGCTGTCGCGCTTTTCGCTTGCCCGGTCAGATCGTAGCAAGCCAACCCGTCACGCAGCCTGATGTAAAGCCGTCCATCAGCGAAGGCCATCGACGAATACCCGTCTGCGTTTACGGGTGTTGTGGACAGGACGCCATATTGGTTGGGATCGGCTTTCAAGATACCCAGCTCCTTTCCAAAGTTCAGAAACCCGAAGATTTTGCCATCGGCAGCCACTGGAGAAGAACATCCCTGGGGGCGGGTGGGCTTCTCCCAGGCGACCTTTCCGGTCAACAGATCAACACACCGGATGCTTGCCTTTTTTCCGTAATCTCCCCCTCCGATCGTGTAAACGCTTCCCTGATAAATGAGGGGACTGGCCGCAACGTCATGGTCAGGGACGTGCCACAGTTTTCTCGGGCCTTCCAGCGACAGCGTATAGGCCTCCATTCCCCCTTCTTTTTGCATGAGAACCATTTTGTCCCCGACGATTGCAGGAGTGCTGTTGCCGCTCCAGCTTGACCACCCGCCCTCAACCCATGGCAGCTTCCACACTGCCTCTCCTGTGGCCGGGTCGATCAGTTCCACGCATTTGCAAGAACAGACGACATAGTTCTTTCCGGCGTGGTTCCAAACAATGGGCGACGGGTATGAGCCCCAGGTTCCGTTTTTGTTCCATGGGCCCGGCTCCTCCACCCGGTGCCAGCGGACTTGGCCGGTAATCGCATCAAAACCATAAAACCCCTGGCAGATCAGGATGGCTATGCCATCGACCACCGCCAATGAACACGCGACGCCATCCGACTTGCAGTCAATCTCCTGCTTCCAGATGAGTTCTCCTGAAGCTGCATCCAGACAATAGACCCGGTTCCGGCCGGCCACATACAGCCGGCCATCCACGACACACGGGGTGCTGCCCTGGCAACGGACCTCACCTCTCTTGTCTGCGGGAAACACTGCCTGCCAAACTTGACTTCCTGTTTTCGCGTCCAGACAGACCACTCCATCGCAGGCAGCGGAGTCAATCCAACTCCCGTAAAGATACACGCGTTCACCTGCAACTGCGGGCGAGCCATGACCAGTATCCTTGCCTCCATGCATCAGAGGCGTCTTCTGCCAGACGAGCTTGGGCTTATGGGTCAGTGCCGGGCTTTCGGGCGCCACGCCGTTGCGCTCAGGACCCCGCCATTGCGGCCAGTCGGCCCCCGGCAACAAAAAGCTCCACCCCATCAGAACGGTCAGGAGCAAAACTGCCCGGCACACCTTGTGTTCGGCGAACAAACGGCCGTGACACGAACGGGCCTCCCAAGATTTGGAAGATCTTCGTTTCATTGCGCAACAGCCGATTTCAGAGCATTCCTTTCGTTTGTTAAGCAAGCTCGATCCGTTCATTTTGGCGGCGTCCTCACGGGATGAGCAGGATTCATGCAGGGCCGCCGCCGCGCTCATTTGCCCGCGAGCAGCGCCTTCTTCGCGACGGCGAGATCCTCGCGCTTCGCGTCGTTGACTTTCGGGTAGTGAAGATCAAGCGACGCCAGGGCGTCTATGACCGCTGCGGCAACCACCAGACGCGTGAACCACTTGTTGTCCGCCGGCACGACATACCAGGGCGCTTCCTTGGCCGCCGTCTCGCGAATCGTCTCCTCGTAGGCGGCCTGATACTCATTCCAGAAGCCGCGCTCCTTCATGTCGGCGGACGAAAATTTCCAATTCTTCTGCGGCAGCTCGATCCGCTCCAGGAAACGTTTCCGCTGCTCTTCCTTTGAGACGTGGAGGAAGAACTTCAGCACGATGGTTCCGTTGCGCGTGAGGTAGCGCTCGAAGGCGCGGATGTCCTGAAATCGCTCGTCCCAAATGTGTTTCGTCATGCACTTCTCCGGCAGCTTCTGCGCCGCGAGAAACTCCGGATGCACGCGCACCACCAGCGTCTCTTCGTAGTAGCTGCGGTTGAAAATCCCGATCCGCCCGCGCTCGGGAAGGTGCTTCTGGCAGCGCCAGAGATAATCGTGATCGAGTTCCTCGTTGCTCGGCCCCTTGAACGACGTCACCTGGCAGCCCTGCGGGTTGATGCCGGACATCACGTGCTTGATCGTGCCATCCTTCCCGGCCGCATCCATCGCCTGGAAAACCAGCAGCACTGACCAGCGATCCTGCGCGTAGAGCCTGTCCTGAAGTTCCGCGAGCGACGCCACCCCGGCCTGCAAGGCCTCCTTCGCCCGCGCCTTGTCTTCAGACTTGAAATCCTGCGTGTCGCCCGGATCCACGCCTTTGAGGCGGAATCCTTTCCCGTCCGTGACGCGGTAGGGCTTGGAAAACTGGCGGGCTGCGGCCAAGACTTGCTTGCTTTTCATGATGATCACCTGGCGGGAAGTGCGGCGACCATCTTCGCGACGGCTTTCTCGATATTGCGCGCATTCTTTCCCTGGCGCCCGACGACCGCCGTGGCCGTGCCGCGGAAGACAAGCTTGTTGGTGTGCGTGTCCACGACGTCAAGGACCAGCGTGCCCTCGGTGTATTTGCTCACGTCGGTATAGGTGCTCGGCGAACCCGCCCACATGCCGTAGGAGCCATAGCCGGAAGGCCAGTAGCCGCCGGTGCTGCTGCCGAAGCCCACCCCTGAGCCGTAGCCCCAGTCGGAGTATTGCCTCTCGGAGACTTTATCCTGGGTAAAGACGTGCCTCACGATCGCAAGATCGCCTTTTCCGGTCTTCGCTTCCGTGACTCCGCGGGCGGCGAGCTGACTGCGAATGGCATGGCGCAGCACCTCCTCCGACCCGGGCGAAAGCTTCTGCCCGCTCGGCGACGGGGCGAGCGTGTAGGTCTTGTATTTGCCGAACGGGGCCGAGTGGTCGTAATTGGTGGTGACGGTGGCCGTGGAACATGCGGCGAGCGTGAAGGCAGCCAGGAGAGCAAGGAGGTTGGCGATGGAGGTTTTCATGGGAGTGTGGCGTTTTGCTTGGGACAAGCCGACTCCGATCGCAATTGTTTGTCACGCACTTTCGTGCGGGGAGCACTTTTGCCGTTGACTTCCCAAGGGGATCCGAGTTTAGACAAACCGTGAATATTTCCAGACTCTCCTCCCTGGCCGTTGTTGCTCTGACCCTCTGCTCCTGCACTCCCACGGTCGAGAAGGCCAAGGGGACAAGCCGGGGGTGCCAATCCGCCCGGTTTGTGCAAACGACCATTCCGGATCGCGCGCCTTCGGGCCGGGCGTTGGAGGATGACCCGGCATTCAACGCGGCTGTCCGGCACGCGATCACACGGGAGTTTGACGCGAACGGGGTTCCAGTGACCGGAGGTTCGGCCGACCTGATCATCGCCTACATGCTGCTCCGCCAAAACTCCGTCGCGACGACGATGAACAGCGACTACTTCGGGAACGGTCGCGACCCCAGGGCAATCCTCGAGGAGGCTCACACGCGCGGCGTCCTGAAAAACAAGCGGCCGGACGACTTTCTCCGCGGCGCGATCGTTATCGACGTCCTCGATGCGAGGACGAACAGGCTGGTTTTCCGGAACTACGCGGTCCGCCCGGTCACGGAGGGAGTGGATGCGGCGACACGCCAGAGCCGCCTCAACGCGACCGTCTCCCAGGCCCTTGCGCCGTTCTTCAAGCAGGGAAAGCGTTAAAACCGCGCGGCTGCCGGCGCGGGCGGGCGCTTCCCAAGTTTGATGCTGGATTTCTCCCGAGGATCGTCTATGGACTCATTGCCTGATGAAAAGACTTGCTCTCCTGCTCCTGGTTCTCTCCGTCGCTCCCTTCACCGCGTGCTCGCAATCGGGCGTTGCCTCCCGCCAACAATCGCTCAATTCCGCACAGGGGAGCGTGCTCGAAAACCGCTCAACCCGGATCCAATCCCGCGATGACCGGATGAATGCCTCGCGTGCAGTCTGGATGCAATAACGAGGAAGACCAGGCGGAGCCGTGCTTCCCATGAACACTCCCACGCTCGGCGAGGCGCGCTTCGCCTCCACCCACAGCCACACGGTCAGCGACGACACCCGCATCCCCGAGCGGATCGAGATCGGCGCGGAGCCCGGGCTCCTCTTCGAACTGGCAGGCCCGCGCGCGAAGCTCTTCTTTGACGCGAAGAAAACGCGGGCGGGAATTGTGACCTGCGGGGGCCTGTGCCCCGGCCTCAACAACGTCATCCGCTCGCTGTTTCTCGAACTGCATTACGGCTACGGCGTCGCCGAGGTGCTCGGCTTTCACGGCGGCTACAGCGGGCTGGACCCCGTGCGCGGCGCGGAACCGGTGCGGCTCACGCCGCATGTCGTGGATGACATCCATCAAAAAGGCGGCACGATCCTCGGCACCTCGCGCGGCCCGGTGGACATCGCCGCCGCCGTGGACAACCTCATCGCGCGCGGCATCAACATCCTTTTCACCATCGGCGGGGACGGCACGCAGCGCGGAGCAAACGACCTCCACCAGGAAGCCCGCCGCCGCGGTCACGCGCTCTCCGTCGTCGGCGTGCCAAAGACCATCGACAACGACGTCGGGTTCGTCTCTCGCACCTTCGGATTTTTCAGCGCCGTGGACGAGGCCGCGCGCGTGCTTGCCCGCGCGCACACCGAGGCGCGGAGCGTGGACGGCGGCATCGGCCTCGTAAAGCTCATGGGACGCCACGCCGGGTTCATCACGGCCGCGGCCACCGTCGCCAGCCAGGATGTGAATTTTGCGCTCATCCCCGAGGTGCCCTTTGCGCTGCAGAGTTTTCTGGCCTCGCTCAGGGAGCGGATGCTCACAAAATCGCATGCCGTCATCGCCGTCGCGGAAGGGGCCGGACAGGATCTGCTCGCCGCCGACGCCCACGGGCGCGATGCCTCCGGCAACGTCAGGCTCAAGGATATCGGACCCTTCTTGCGCGAGCGCATCGAGGCGTATTTCCAGGCGGAAGGAATCCCGGCTGTCCTGCGCTACTTCGATCCGAGCTACCAGATCCGCAGTTGCCCGGCGAACAGTGAGGACGCTCTCCTCTGCGACCTCTTCGCGCGCCATGCCGTCCACGCCGCCATGGCCGGCAAGACCGGAGTGGTCATCGGTTTCCTCCACCAGCGCTTCATCCATGTCCCCATCGAACTTCTGGCCGCCCACACCAAACGCCTCGATCCCGCCGGCGGCTGGTGGCGCTCCGTCCTCGCGGCGACCGGGCAGCCGGAGCGCTTCGCCTGACTCACCGGAAAATTCCTCCTGACCGTCCCAGGGATTTTGACTTGGGTCCGATTCGGGGAAGCCGCAAAAGGCATGGATAAGGAAATGCGACAAAATATTTGCTTTTCCTGTCTGAGACTTGCGGACATTGTTCCAGACCCAACTCATCACCATGGACTTTCTCAGTTTCTTTGCCCTTGGCCTGATCCTGTTTGTCGTCCTCATCCTTGCCTACGGGATGATTGCGATTCACGACATCCCCTACCACATCGCCCAAAAGCGGAACCATCCCCACCAGGATGCCATCCACACCGCAGGTTGGGTCAGCCTTTTCACCCTGCATGTGATCTGGCCGTTCCTCTGGATCTGGGCGACATCTTATCATCCAGAGGGCGGCTACGCGGGACGTCCAGATTCAAGACCACAAAAACCGGAGGGCGGCCCGGCCCAAACGGACGAGCGGATCGCCCGCCTTGAGGCCCGTCTCGCCGAAATCGAAAAACCCGGAACCCAACAAAAATCCTGACCCATGGAACTCCTTCTTGTTCTCATCTACGCGGCGTTCGCCATTGGGATATTCAAACTTTTTAAGATCCCGGTCAACGGGTTCAGCCTCCTCACGGCCGCGCTGGGTGGGGCCGCGATGATCGCCCTGCTCGTGCTGGCGATGAACTACAATCACCCTTTCAGCTCGGAAGGCCGCTTCTATTTTGTGACCACCCCGGTCACGCCGACCGTCGGCGGGCGGGTCATTGAGGTTCCGTTGACGCCGAATACCCCGCTCAAAGCCGGCGATGTGCTCTTCCGGATCGAACCCGAGAGATATCAAAACGCGGTGATGGCCAAGGAGGCTGAGCTCGCGGATGCGGCCCAGGCCGAAAAACAGCTCCAGTCCGCCGCCGAAACGGCGCGGAAAAACTCGGATGCGGCCGCCTCTTCCCGTGATGGGGCCAAGGATCTCTACGACAGATCGAAGCCGCTGGTGGAAAAGGGAGTCATCTCGCAATCGCAGTTCAAGCAGACCGAGGAAAGGTTTTTCGCCGCACAAAGCCAGGCGCAGGCGGCACAGGCGGAGGCCGAGCGCGCCGCGCTGGCTGCCACTGCCGCAATCCAGGGTGTCAACACCGACGTCGCGCGCATTCAAGCCGAGCTCGACAGCGCCCGCTACGATCTGGAGCAGACCGTGGTGCGCGCCCCGACCGACGGCGTGGTGGTCCAGCTTTTCCTGCGCCCCGGCATGTATGCGGTTCCCATGCCCATGCGGCCCGTGATGGTATTCATGCACAAGGAACAGGCCATGTTTGCGGGCGCTTTCCTGCAGAACAGCTCCCAGAGGATCATCGAGGGTGCGGAGGCGGAAGTCATCCTGCCCGCCGTACCCGGACGGTTTTTCAAAGCCAAAGTAGGCACGGCGGGAGCCTACATTCCGCAGGGCCAACTCCTGCCGAGCGGCACGCTTGTCGATCCCGAACAGATCAAAGGCGATGGCCGGGTGATCGTCTCCATCCATTTCGAGGAGGATCTTTCCAAATACCAGATCGTTCCTGGCAGCACGGGCAACGTGGCCATCTACACCGATCACATGAAGCACCTCTCGATCCTCCGCAAGGTCCTGCTCCGCATGAAATCCTGGATGAACTTCATCTTTAGCGACGGGCACTGACGACACGGTGCCGACAATGGTGTCCACCCTATCACTCCAGGAGGGAAAAGCGACGGCGGGAGACATGACTTTTGAGGTAACCCCGGCCACCGCTTCCGATGCGGAAGGTGCCTGGTGGATCTCGCTCTTCAATTTGAAAACTCCCTGAGCCCGCGATTCGTCTCGCTGATTGTCCCCACACCAACTTTTGAATTATGAAACGAACCATCCAGTGCCTTGTCGCGCTCTCTCTCTTCGCGGCTTTTTCCGGATGTGCGGTCCTTGGTCTCAAATCACAAAACCAAAAAATCCAAGCAACCGGGTTTGTTTCCCTGCGGATCGAGAAGCCGCCGCAGTCTGCACCGACATATGTCCTTGCTCTCGACAACAAGGGACAGATCCTTGGCGCGCAATCTGTCGGAACAAGCGGGGTTGCCACTTTTGCAATTCCCATCGGGCAAGGCGTCCGGGTCATTGCCTTCTCGGACATAAACCGCAACCGCGCACTGGATGTGGGCGAACCTTGCGGCGTTCTGGATGGAATCGTTCCCGTTCCCCTCGGCGACCCATCGCAGCGGTCCCGTGTCCACGACGTTCGCCTCGGCATACGGGGAGGTGGCACGCCGGTTGGACTTTCGGTCCCTGATTCCGCAGGGGCGGCAGTCGAGGTTGCTTTGGGCGAAATCGCCAAGATCAGCGACGCCCGCTTCAATCCGGATATTGGCGTGGAGGGACTCTGGAAACCAGGGTCCTCGCTGTTCAAGGGCGCTTTGGGACTTTACTTCATCGAGCCCTACGACGCCTCCCGCACTCCCGTTCTTTTTGTCCACGGCATCGGGGGCTCTCCGCGTGATTTCACCAAACTGATTTCCTCGCTCGACACTTCCCACTACCAGGCATGGTTCTTCACCTATCCGTCGGGCTTCCGCCTGGAAAAGGTCTCCACCGCGCTGGCCACGATGCTGGAACTCGTCAGGAAGCAGCACGGCGTTCGACATGTTTACCTCGTCGCCCACAGTATGGGAGGTGTCGTCGCGAGATCGGCTATACTGCGCATGGCTGATTCCAGCGTACTCCCCCCCGTCGAGAAATTCATCAGCATTGCAACTCCCTGGGGTGGACATGCTGCAGCCAAGTCTGGTTTGCGTGCGCTCAAATATCCCGTGCCAGCGTGGATCGATATGGCGCCGGGCAGCGCGTTTCTGAAATCTCTTTGGTCCCGGGAATTGCCAAAGACCACACGCTACTGGCTGCTTTTCGGCTACTACACAAAACAAATGCCGTGGCTCACGCTCAACAACGACACGGTGATCGACATGCGCAGCGCACTCCTGCCAGCCGCCCAGGATGAGGCGTTCCGCGTTTTCGGCATCGAAAAATCCCATGAGCAAATCCTGTCCAGCCCGGAAACCATCCGCAAAATGAAGGAATTTCTCGCAGGCCCTTGATCCCATGGCCCATATGAAGCATCTGGACGTGATCCGGAAGGTCCTCATGCGCATGAAGTCGTGGACGAACTTTCTGTTCGGAGACGGTCACTGACGGCGCGGTGCCCCGGCTGTTTTGCGAGATCGGATTCGATCGATTCGCAGGCCGGAGATTCTTCGATTGCGCGAATCTCTCGCCGCGGTAAACTGCCCGCGATCACCGCTTTTCCAGTCATTGCTTTGCATAACTTATCGATGGCAAGAATAGCACAACAGCATTTTTCAAAGCGAAAAGGACACAAGTGATTGAAGATCAGCACAAGCCGGCGTGGCGAAATGGCAGACGCAAGGGACTTAAAATCCCTTATCCTGAAAGGGATGTGCGGGTTCGAGTCCCGCCGCCGGCACACCCAACCCCTGAAAAGAAAATTTTATGAAAACTGTCATACTTGATGGATACACGTGCAATCCCGGCGATCTGTCCTGGGAGGAATTGCAGGCGTTCGGGTCGTGCGAAATATTCGATCGGACCCCTCCTTCCGAGGTGGTGAAGCGCGCGGGCGATGCGGAGATTGTTCTCACCAACAAGACCGCACTGGACCGCGAGGCTCTCGCATGCCTGCCGAAGCTGCGGTATATCGGCGTGCTGGCCACCGGGTACAACGTCGTGGATGTGAAAGCGGCCCGGGAACGGGGGATTCCCGTCTGCAACATTCCCGAATACGGCACGGCCAACGTGGCCCAATCGACTTTCGCACTGCTGCTGGAATTGACGAACCGCTGCGGCCACCATGCCCGGACGGTCCAGGAAGGCCGCTGGTGCGCCTCGGAGGATTTCTGCTACTGGGACTTCCCGCTCATTGAACTGCAGGGCTTGAAGATGGGGCTCGTGGGAGCGGGCCGCATCGGCCAGGCCGTGGCAAAAATCGCAAGGGCATTCGGCATGGAGGTCATCGCTTTTGACCGGTTTCCCTCCGCACACATTCCGGATTATATCCGGCTGACCGACTTGGACGCCGTCTTCCGTGAGAGCGATGTCGTCTCTCTCCACTGTCCGCTTTCGCCGGAAAACAACGAGCTGGTGAACTCAGCCAGGCTCAAGCTGATGAAACCGTCGGCCTTTCTTGTCAACACCTCGCGGGGCGGATTGGTGAAGGAATCCGATCTTGCCAAAGCGCTGAACGAAGGGGGCCTGGCCGGAGCCGGACTCGACGTGTTATCGGTCGAACCGCCGCTTCCGGACAATCCTTTGCTGAAGGCGAAGAACTGCCTGATCACCCCCCACATCGCATGGGCAACGCGCTCCGCACGCGCCCGCCTGATCCACATGGCCGTGGAAAACGTGAAAGCCTTCGTGGAGGGCCGGCCAACGAATGTGGTCAACTGATTCCCGCACGACCGGGTCCCGGAGCCGCAAGCGCGGTCGCCGCGACGATTACTTTTCCTCCGAAAAAAACTTGGGGGGATCGAGGGTGACGGTTTCCGGGGTGGCGGCCCGCGCTTTTTCGACGGCTCGTTTTCTAGCGAGTTTTTCGGCGTAACCGGGAACGGTTTCCGAAGCCGAATGGCGCTGGCAGCCCGGTTGGGTCAAAGCGATCACTGCGACGACGGCCACGGCGATCCCGTGGCGGCTCATTCGATGATCTCCAGAGAGGCCAGGACGCCACGCTTGTGGGCGGCAGCGCTCAACAGGGTCCGGAGTGCCTGGATCGTATGCCCCCCCTTGCCGATGACGCGCGGAACGTCCGTCTTTCGCATGGCGACATGGAAGGTGATGCGCTCCGGGGACTCGGTTTTCGTAAAGACGATCTCGTCGGGAAACTCGACGAGAGCGCCCATCACATAGCGCAAAAATTCTTCCATGGCGGTCCTCAGGCCGCGAGTTTTTTGCGGGCCTTGGTCATGATGCTGCCGACGGTCTGGGACGGACGGGCTCCGACCCCGACCCAGTAATCGGCGCGGTCGAGCTGGATTGTGAAATTCTCGCCCTCTTTTTTCGGGTCATACGTCCCGATGATTTCGATGAATTTTCCATCACGCGGACGTCGCTGGTCGGCAACGACGATCTTGTAATAGGGACTGTTTTTGGTGCCTTCGCGGCGGAGTCGGATTGCTACGGCCATGGAATAGAGTTTTCGGTTTTCAGTGTTCAGTTTTCAGGGCTTTCCCCTGCGTGAGAAACCTCCGCCTTACGATCCCCCGGGGATCTGGAAGCCGAAGTTTTTCCCGGCGCGGGACATCATTTTTTTCATCTGCCCCGCATTTTTCATCATCTTGCGCATCTGGGAGAAGCGCAGGAGAAGGTTATTGACCTCGGTGACGGTGGTGCCGCTGCCCCGGGCGACCCGCTGGCGGCGTCGCGCGTTCAGAACATCCGGCCGCGCACGCTCCTGCGGCGTCATGGAGAGCACGATCGCCTCCACCCGCTTCAGTTGCTTCTCGTCAATCGAGGAATCTTTCAGTTTATCCATCCCGGGGATCATGCCAAGAAGATTCTCAAGGGGTCCCATGCGCTTGAGCATTTTGAACTGTTGGAGGAAGTCCTCGAGGTCGAAGCTGGCGGTGCGGAGTTTTTGCTCCATCCGGCGGGCATCGTCCTCGGTGATGGCTTCGGTGGCCTTTTCGACGAGGCTGACGACGTCGCCCATCCCGAGGATCCGTCCGGCGAGGCGGTCGGGGTAAAACGGCTCGAACTGGTCGAGCTTTTCTCCGACGCCGACGAATTTGATCGGGCGTCCGGTGACCGAGCGCAGCGAGAGGGCTGCCCCGCCGCGGGCGTCACCGTCGAGTTTGGTGAGGACGATGCCGGTGAGTCCGAGCGCCGAGTGGAAGTGCTCGGCGACACTCACCGCCTGCTGGCCGGTCGCGGCATCGCAGACCAGAAGGATTTCCTGAGGCTGGAGGAAATCGCGTAGGAGGCGGAGTTCCGCCACGAGCGGCTCGTCGATTTCCTGACGTCCGGCCGTATCGAAAATCTGGACGTTTCCTCCGGTGGTTCCGCACCACTCGATCGCCTGTTTTGTGGACTTGAGGACATCGGTTTCTCCGGCGTCGGGACGGAAGACCGGGACATCGATCTGCCCGCCGAGGACGGCGAGTTGCTCGATGGCGGCGGGGCGGAAAAGGTCGGCGGCGATGAGGAGCGGCGAGCGGCCCTGGGATTTCAGCCAGCGGGCGAGTTTCGCGGAGGAGGTGGTTTTCCCCGCGCCGTTGAGCCCGACCAGGAGGATCCGGGCCGGTTTGTTGAGGTCGAGCGAAGCCGCGTCGCCGCCAAGCAGCACGCAGAGTTCCTCGTGGAAAATTTTGACGATCTGCTGTCCGGGGGTGACGCTGCGGAGAACTTCCTCCCCGAGCGCCTTCTCCCTGACCCGCGCGATGAAATCCTTGGCGACCTGGTAATGGACGTCCGCGTCGAGCAGGGCCATGCGAACCTCGCGCATCGCGTCGCTGACATTCGTCTCGCTGATCTTCCCGTGCCCGCGAAGATCCTTGAAGACGCCTTGGAGTTTGTCTGAAAGCCGGCTGAACATGAATGGGCGAATCTACGCGTCCGCGCACGGATGAAAAGGGATTTTCGCGCCGGGAACGCGCGCCGATGCCTGGAGAAGCGGCACGGGAGCCGGGGATTACGCCGAAGAGGAACCGTCCGGCAGCAACGGTTTCTTTCTTTGGAATCTTGGGAGAAGCGTGCGGAAAATCCGGCGGGTTTCGGTGATCGGAGTTTCTTCGATGAAGTAGGCGATGGCGGCCTTTCCGATGGCATAAGTTCCCGCGCCCGCAACGAATCCGGAAACCGCGTTTCCCCAGATGGGGACCACCCGAACCAGTGCCCGTGCCCCCTCGCGGAGCACCAGTCCGATCCCGATATTGAAGCCCAACGCGCCGAGAAATTCCGTCGCGAGCCGTGCGCTGAACGGCCGCCCGGTCGTGTGGACGATCATGCCCACCATGAGCGTCTGCAGGGTGGTGAGAATCGGCATGTCCGCCAGTGGGATCGGCTGGACACCGATCACCCCGCAGACGGCACTGAAGGATTTGAGGAGAGAGCCGGCGAGGTGGGCCTGTGCGCGCCGGGCATTTGTCACCCGCGCGAATTCGAGTTGCGCCGACAGCGGGAGAGCCGCGCAGATCGCCTCATCGCAGGCCGGGTCGCCTGCCGCCAACACACGCGAAACCCGATGAGCCAGCGTGCGTTCGCTGGCGATCCGTGCCTGGAGCTGGGCTGTGTTTGCCCGCGCCAGTGCCACCACCGGCGAATCCACCAAGCCCGCGCGCCCGACGAAAGATTGCCAATCCTCCTCGCTGGACGCCTCGCCGCCCCAAAAGATCAGGACATCCGGTTGGTGGCGCATGAGAGCCGCCGCAACAAAGGTGCATGGGATCTCCTGCCGGGCATCCAGGAGCTGGATTTCCCCGCGCCCGGTGGAAAAAAAGGATCGCCAGCCGTTGTCACTTCCTCCGGTTTGGAGGTCCGCCGCCCCGAGAGAGGTCAGGAATTCATGCGGGCACGGGCCTGCTTCCCCGATGAGCAACAGCCGGGCCGGACGCCGTTCGAGAAACACTTGCCGGATCGGGGTCAATTCTCGCAGGATCGGCTTCTGCAAACCTCCCGGAAGCTTTTCGACCAACCCGGCCAAGCGATCATAAACACCCAACAGGGAATCCCGGTTCAAAGTGGGCAAGGTTCGATTTCTCCTGCAGTAAGGTTTTTGGCCATACTCAGAACTCTTCACCAAGCATTTGCCGCGCGCAAGTCCGGAGGCGCACCGCGAAAGGGTTTGCGGGAAGCTTGACGGGGAGCAAGGGGGGTCTGATAGGATGGTTAATTCATGACTTCTCACGAATTGTTCGCACGGTTATCCCCGGAAGATGCCGCAGAGGTTTTTGCCTGGCTGCACGAAAACGACCGGGCGGCCTACAAAACGACGGCCGGGCTGCTGGCCACCCGGCGCAAGCTCCGTCCGGTCTTTGTGGAAAGGAAGCCCAGGGAGGAACGCCATGCCTGGATGAAAGACGCGCTCGCGAGACCGGCGAATTCCGACCTCGCCGCCGAGATCCTGCAGGCATGGACGATGGGGGCCAACGGGCAGATGGTCTGCAGTTTTCTGGATTCGCTCAAAATCCCCCACGATGGCAAAGGCCTTCTCGAATCCCTGCCGCCTGAGCCCCCTGCTGCCGATGTCAACCGGGCGGTCGACGGGTTGTTTTCCCAGTTTCCTGCGAATGCCGTGCGGGTTTACCTGAATCTTTTCACGTCCATGGAGATGACCGAGTGGCCGGGCCTGCGAACCCTTGTCTCATCGGATTCCCGCTTATGCCCAAATCCGCAAACCCCGTAACCCCGTTTTCTCAATCGCTTCGCGATGCCGTGGAAACCTTCAAGTCGCTCGGCACGCTCGAGCCGCACATCACCGCCGCTGCGGCCGTCGTGCTCGAGTGCCTGACATCCGGCGGCAAGCTCCTCTTCTGCGGAAACGGCGGCAGTGCGGCGGACAGCGCGCACATCGCCACCGAATTCACCTGCCGGTTCTCGGGCGATCGCCGTCCCTATCCGGCGATCGCCCTCAGCACGGACGGAGGGCTCCTCACGGCGATCGGCAATGACTACTCATTCCAGGAGGTCTTTTCCCGGCAGGTTCGCGCCTACGGGCGCCGCGGAGACATCCTGATCGCCCTGTCCACAAGTGGAAAGTCGCGCAACCTCCTTTCGGCCATCGAGGAAGCCCGGAGAATCGGAATGAAAACGATCGTCATTCTCGGCAAAGGCGGCGGCTTCACCAAAGGATCCGCCGATCTGGAAATCATGGTTCCGGGAACCGTCACCGCCCGGATCCAGGAGGCGCAAAAATTTCTGCTCCATGTTCTGTGTGAGCTCGTCGAGCCGGGGTTGGAAAAAGAATGACAACCGTCTTCGCGGCATTTTCCGCAGTGCTGGGCGCGATTGTCGGGTCGTTTTTGAATGCCTGCATCCACCGCATGCCGCGCGGAATCAGCCTCTCCAATCCGAAGCGCTCGTTCTGCCCGTCGTGCAACAAGCTCATCCCTTGGTATGAGAACATTCCGGTGGTCAGCTGGGTGGCGTTGTGGGGGAACTGCTCCGGCTGCGGCGCCCGGATCTCCCCGCGCTACATCCTCGTAGAGATCCTCACGGCCGCCTGCTTCACCGCCCTCTGCCTGCGATACGGAATCCTTCTTGCCCCGGCCTACTGGGTCCTGATTTCCCTGCTCATCGCCGCCACGTTTATTGATTTCGAGCACTTTATCATTCCGGACGAAATCACGCTGGGAGGAACCGGCGCCGGCGTGCTCTGCTGTCTGGCGTTGCCGGGTCTCATGGGCACGCCGTCGCACCTGGTCGCCGGTGGACTTTCTCTGGCCGGAGCGGCGCTCGGAGCGGGGTTGCTCTGGCTGGTGGTCGAGGGAGGGAAACTTGCCTTCGGAAAAAAGAAGTTCCGCTTCGAGAAGGCCGAAGATTTCTGCTGGGTGCGGGACGGGGACCGGGCGGACCTACACATCGGGGAAGAAACCCGCCGCTGGGAGGATATCTTCAGCCGCGAGAGCGACCAACTGGTCCTGCATCCCGCTGGACCTGTCGTTTGCGACGGCCGCGAGCTTCCCGCAGGACCGCTCCGGTTCCACTACAACCAATTGAGCGCGGGAACCGACAATCTCGATCTCGACACCCTCGACCGGATCTCCGGAAAGCTCGAGTCCGTCGTCATCCCCCGCGAGGCGATGGGATTTGGCGATGTCAAATTTCTCGCCTGCATCGGAGCGTTTCTCGGCTGGCAGGCCGTCCTCTTCACGATTTTCGCCTCCTCCATCATCGGCTGCGTCGTTGGTGTTGCGGGTCTCCTCATCGCACGGGACAAGGCAAAGGCCATCCTCCCATTCGGGCCCTATCTTGCCCTCGGAGCCGCCCTCTGGCTGTTCGGCGGACGTGAGCTGACGGGCTGGTATTTTTCTCAATTCCACATTTTCTAATGAAAACGAAATGCGAAATGGGGATTGCGAAATTTCCGGGCCGAAATGCCACATTGCCGGGGTCGGTGACTCATTCCCCATTTATTTTTCCGGGCTACGGGCGACGCGACCTGCGAGCAGATCATCATTGCCTCGCCGTTCGCCTACGCGCACGATTTTATTCTCGCACAGGCCGAGGGTTGCGAACTGCTCCAGAGCTCGACCCTCTGCCAGAATCTCTACGAGTTCCACCACCACGCGGTGCCTTCCCCCCTGAGCCTCCCACACCCGGGATGGGTGTTTTCTCTCCTTTCCGGGTTGCTTTTTGGAAAAGCCGGTGTTACATTCCGTGCGTTGGGGGCGTACTGGTTTCGACTTGAAGTGTGAAGCACGGTCCGCATGCCGAGGAGGATTCGTTGGCCTCGTAAAAAATCGAATCAAACAAAATAAATGCAGATTACGAAGATCTCGCTCTCGCGGCCTAAGTTGCCGTGACGTGTCCCGGCGAACGCCTGCTACGCCGGGATGCGACGACAGCAGGCTAATTTTCCGCCGGGGTGGCCGCGGTGGAAAATGAATCGATTTCGTGGCCGCTCTGGGGTGGGTGGCGTGACGGTTCGCAGCTTCACCCCGAGATTAAAGGCCGTATAAGCATGTAGAAGGTTGTGTAGATCGCTTGAAGGACAGGGGTTCGACTCCCCTCGCCTCCATTATGTTTATTGTCAGTTACTTACAAACAATGAACTGTCATTCTAATACTTAAAATAAGACAAAGTCCGCCAAAAGCTGCCTTTGTGTGTCTGTATCCGCCGCCCCGAAATTTCATGGGGAAGCGCACCTTTCTCTGGCCAACTCAAAAGCATCGCCTGCGCCAAATCGCACGGTGCCAATGATGGGAGGAACCAAAAATCCCGCGACAACGAAACAAAGCCCACCGTGAGGCGTATGGACGTTGTTACGGACCGATTTCGCAGGAAGGGATGAATCACTTGTGCGGTCCCTCAATTTCGAGTTCAATCATCAGGCCGGAATGAAGCCAAAGCCGCCCGGATATCGGCCAGAAAATCCGGGTGGTTCAATGTCATGCCGAATGGGGGCGGTTCGGAAACGATGATTGATTCCTCGATTTCCTCGCCAAGGTCCCGCGCTTCATACTCCTTCCGTATCCGCTCAGCAGGAAGGCGCGGGGCTGGCGGCAGGGGCTGGCGCAGCGAAACCATAATGAGGGGAGAGCAATCAATTTCTTGAGGAAGCCTTGAAGAAGAGGAGCCGCCAGAACGGACGGCGATCAATGACGATTTCGGCGAGGACGGTGGCTCCGACGGCGATCGGACAGGAGACTTTTTCAACGGTCACCTTGATCCGATAGGATGAACTGGAGACTTTTTTCTCCTGGTCGGAGTCAAGGTCCCGGTCGAGGGCGACCTCGGCCACGCGGCCTGTTGCGAGCGGGGCGAGTCGATCGGGATTGTTGTTGGCGCGGAAGCGAACGAGTTGGCCGGGTTGGATGCGATTGACCCGGTCTTCGGTGGCATAAAGTCTCAGCTCCGTTCCGGTGTTTCCGGTCAGCTTGAAGAGAGGGGTGCCTGCGAGGATCTTCTCTCCCGGGAAGCGCCTGGCGGTCGAAAGGATGGTGCCGCTTTCCGGCGCAATGATGTCGAGCCGTTCGAAATCCTCGCGGGCGAGGCGGAGGTCGCTTTCGAGGCTCTTGATCCGGGCTTCGGCGATCTTTTCTTTTCCGGAGGCTTCCTCCAGCGAGGCTTTGCCGTAGGGGCCTGTAAAGAGCTCGTTCGCCTGGAGGCTCCGCTTCAGAATCGCCTCGGAGGCAATGAGTTGGAGACGGACATTGAGAACTTCTGTTCCCGAGGCCGCCCCGGTTTTTTGAAGTTCGTTCAGGCGCTTCAGATAATTCTGCTGGATGTCCTGGATCTCCTGCTGGCGTTCCACTTCCAAGCCGCTGAAGAGAAATTCCGGAGGGACCGGAGCCGCCACGACTTTCCGGGCATTGGCACGGGCCAGATCGAGTTCGGCTTTGGCCTGCACAATCTCGTTTTCAATCCTTTCCAGCGATTTCTTGATTTCCCAGGAATCCATCCGGGCGAGCACCTGACCTTTTTCCACAAACTGGCCGTCTACCACGGCAACGGATTCCAGAATTCCGTCGCTTTTGCTGAAGACCAGCCAATAGTCCGAAGGCCGGACCTCTCCGGGGGCGTTCACGTATTCGTCCATCGGACTGAACAACACAACCAGCGCGCACAGAAGTGCCGCCACACCAGCCCAAGCGAATCCCAGTCGCATCCAACGGGGCGGGATGACCGGGCGGAGTTCGGACGGGGAAGTCACAAAACCCTCCGAACAAAGCGGGGAAGCTGCCCGGAATTCGGAGGTGCCGGAGGGATGGATCGCAGACTTCATTTCGGCTGGCGGCTCCATGGCCGGCGGGTGGCTCCGCTCATCGGAATCATCCCCTCGACCTGGGCTTCGTAGAGACCCCGGTAGTGGCCGGCGGGTTGGCTGACCAGTTCGTCGTGTGTGCCCTGCTCGACCAGTCTGCCCTGATGCAGCACCAGAATCTGGTCGGCTTGGAAAATCGTGGAAAGCCGGTGGGCAATCACAATGGAGGTGCGACCGGCCATCAGGGCATCAAAGGATCTCTGGATCGCCTTCTCGGTTTCGCTGTCCAGCGCGCTCGTCGCCTCGTCCAGAATCAGGAACGCCGGATTTTTCAGGAAGACCCTGGCGATCGCGATCCTTTGCTTCTGCCCGCCCGAGAGGCGTGTGCCGCTGATTCCCACGGATTCCTCAAGCTGGTTCGGAAGTCCGCGCACGAAGGAATCAATGTGCGCGCCCGCCAATGCGGCCCAGATTCTTTCCTCCGGATACTCGTGCCCCATGCAGAGATTCGTCCGGACCGTGTCGTTGAAGAGCGTGGCATCCTGGAGGACGGCCCCCATGCTCCTGCGCAGGGCGCGCAAGTCCCACTCCCGCACGTCCGTTCCGTCGAGAAGGAGCTTTCCGCCCGTGGGCAGATACATTCCCATCAGAATGCTGGCGAGGGTGGTTTTCCCCGAGCCGGATTGCCCGACGAGGGCGACCATTTGCCCGGGCTCGACGGAGAAGCTCAGGTCCCGGAGGATCTGCTCGCTGCCGTCGTAGGAAAAGCACAGGTCCTTCGCGATGATGTTGCCCTTGAAGGAATCCGGAGAGCTGTTGGTTCTGCCGATGTAGGCTTCCTGTGGCATTTCGCTGAGGGCCTCAACTTTTTCCGCGCTGGCGGTTCCCATCTGAAGGGTTTGCCCGGCATTGAGAAGAGTTCCAATCGGCCCCCAGAGCATGGCTTGGTAGGCATAAAAGGCAAAAAACGAACCGAAGGAAATCTGTCCTTGGATCGCGAGAACCCCCCCGACAAAAAGAAAAATATCCCCTCCCAGGCTGCTCAGCATCACGAGGAGAAGGTTGATCGTATGGAAGCGGGTCCAGTGGTGCAGTCCTTCAAATCGCAGGGCCTCGGCCTTGGCGCGAAACCTATCCAGAAAAAAGGCCTCGGCGGAAAACGTCCGGATCACCCGCAGGGCAACAAATGTCTCGGTCGAGGTGGAGATCAAATCCGCCACCCGGTCGGACTCCTCGCGATTGAAAGCCCGCAGCTTGCGGTAGGACCAAACCGTCAGCGCTGCGGTCAGGGGCATGGTGGCCAGCACGATGACGGTCAACCAGATATTCAGGAACAGCATGAAGGCGACGACGATCACGACGAGGAAAATACTCGTGAGAAAATTGCGGAGGATGGTGAAGATGGCCCCGTCCATCTGGTTGACATCAAATCCGAGCCGCGAGGCGATCCGGCTGGATTCCAATTTCGCCAGCGCCTTTTGCTGCCCGCCCATGAGGGTGAGCGCCGCATCGAGGCGCGTCTCGTAAAGGGCGTTGCGCGTGATCTGCAGGATGTAGTGGCACTGCCACCCGCCGAGCATGCTGCCGAGAAGTTTCAGCAGCACCCCCAGAAGCACAATGGCGGCGATCATCCAGATCGTGTGGGAAATTCCCAGCCACATCGTGACATCTCCCGTGGCGCTCCCGCGGAAAATCAGGTCATCGATGATGATCTTTGCCAGATAGGGCAGAGCCGTTTCATCTGAAAAGCGCTGAAGCAGGCCCTGAATGGATGAAGTGAAAAACAAATAGACATTTGGAACCTGATCTGCCAGTAAGATCGGGATGAAAATTCAGGAGGCCAGCGAAAAC